>PJUJ01000077.1_pt1 | contig 97729 bp, 80 predicted proteins | sample 1512321 | NCBI WGS metagenome assembly PJUJ01 (sample SAMN08177669, study PRJNA422409) | Feces metagenome, whole genome shotgun sequencing project. | isolation source: Chicken feces enriched on filter paper: beechwood xylan treatment | host: Gallus gallus | place: USA: Madison | collected 2015-01-15 | reverse complement strand
TTTTTCCGCTTGCAGAACGATATTCTGTTCCATTAGAAGTATAAAAATTAGGACCAAAAGCTTCGCTATAATTGTAATCGCTTTTCGGTTGTTGTGCTACTAAAGTTTGCGAAGATAATAATGCAAGACTTAGTAAAAGGCAGTTAGATATATTCTTTATCATAAATTAGATAATTTTTGTTTATAGGTTTCTTCATCAAATCCCAATATGATATCATTTTCCAATTCGATAACTGGACGTTTAATCATACTGTTGTTACTTAATAAAACTTCACGGGCAGATTTTTCATCTACTACAGCAGCTTGCTGTTCTGCAGAAAGCTTTTTCCAAGTAGTTCCTTTTTTATTTACTAAATTTTCCCAAGACGTTAGCTTTTGCCATTCCATTAGTTTTGAATCTTGAGCGGGTTCTTTTTTATAATCGTGGAAAGTATAAGCGATCTGGTTTTCATTCAGCCAATCCAAAGCTTTTTTTACTGTGTTACAATTCTTGATTCCGTAGACGTTTAACATATTTATTCGTTTTAGCTCTTAATATATTACTATAAAAGTAAGTATTATTTCAATTCTTAGGTTGTTAAAAATAGGTAAACTTATATCATTTATATTGAAAAATCTCGAGATATGGTTTTCATAGGTTTAGTCATATTCAATAATTTTAGATGGCTATATGTTTCTATTTCATAATGTTAGAAAGAAGAAGGATTAGGATAATTTTATAAAAAATTCATTTTCATAGTGTATTTTTTACACTATTATTTTTTTTAATGATAAATTAATTATATTTTTATAACTTCATTAAAAATAATACAAAAATGAGCCTAAAAGATTATAAAGGTGTTTTGACAGGTGATCAAGTTCAAGAGTTATTTGAAATTGCTAAAAAACACAAATTTGCTTTACCTGCTGTAAACGTAATAGGTACTAACTCTATTAATGCAGTTCTAGAAACAGCAAAAGCTGTTAACTCTCCAGTTATCGTGCAATTGTCTAATGGTGGTGCACAATTTTATGCTGGTAAAACATTAAATAACGATGGATTAAAAGCATGTATCTTGGGTGCTGTTTCAGCTGCTCAACATGTTCATTTATTAGCTGAGCATTATGGTGTTGCAGTAATCTTGCATACGGATCACGCTGCTAAAAAATTACTTCCTTGGATCGATGGTTTATTAGATGCTGGTGAAAAATTCTTTGCACAAAACGGTAAGCCTTTATTCTCTTCGCACATGTTGGATTTATCAGAAGAGCCTATCGAAGAAAATATCGAAATCTCTGCTAAATACTTAGCTCGTATGAAACCACTAGGTATGACTGTAGAAATCGAATTGGGTGTGACTGGTGGTGAAGAAGACGGTGTAGACAACTCAGATGTTGATAGCTCTAAATTATACACTCAACCTGAAGAAGTAGCGTACGCTTATGAAGAATTATCTAAAGTATCTGATAAATTCACAGTAGCTGCTGCTTTTGGTAACGTACATGGTGTATACAAACCAGGTAACGTGAAATTACAACCAGTTATCTTACACAACTCTCAAGAGTACATTCGTGAGAAATTTAATTTAGAAGCTGAAAAACCAGTAAACTTCGTATTCCACGGTGGTTCGGGTTCTTCTCCAGAAGAAATCGCTGAAGCTATCTCTTACGGCGCTATCAAAATGAACATCGATACAGATATGCAATGGGCTATGTGGGATGGTGTTCGTGCTTACGAAGCTAAAAACCACGATTACTTACAAAGTCAAATTGGTAATCCTGAAGGTGAAGATTCACCTAACAAAAAATACTACGATCCTCGTGTATGGTTACGCAAAGGAGAGGAAGCTTTCGTTGAGCGCTTAAAACAAGCTTTCGCGGAATTGAATGCTATTGACGTAAACAGTAAATTGTAATACCAAACATTCTATATAGTTGAGGGTTATTGATTGAACATCGATAACCCTTTTCTTTTGCTGTAAAAAACTCTTTGTACAGCTCATTTTAGTGCATATTTCTTGATATAAATACAGTATATTTGCTTTTTAATTTGAAGGCATAAAACCTGTATGAAGCATATACGTAATTTTTGTATTATAGCACACATTGACCACGGTAAAAGTACCTTGGCGGATAGATTATTAGAATACACCAACACAATTTCGCAAAGAGAAGCACAAGCTCAACTTTTGGATAATATGGATTTGGAACGTGAGCGTGGTATCACCATCAAATCGCACGCTATTCAAATGGATTATATTCAAGATGGTGAAAAATATACTTTGAATTTGATCGATACGCCAGGACACGTGGATTTCTCTTATGAAGTATCTCGTTCAATCGCGGCGTGTGAAGGTGCATTATTAATCGTGGATGCTTCGCAAGGTATTCAGGCGCAAACTATTTCGAACCTTTATTTGGCAATGGAGCATGATTTAGAAATCATTCCTATCCTAAATAAAATGGACTTGCCTGGAGCAATGCCAGAAGAAGTGAAAGACCAAATCATTGATTTGATTGGTGGTAAACGTGAAGATATTATCCCAGCATCTGGTAAAACAGGTTTGGGGATTCCTGATATTTTAAGAGCGATTGTAGAGCGTGTACCTGCACCAGTTGGTGATCCAAATGCGCCATTGCAAGCTTTGATTTTTGACTCGGTGTTCAACTCGTTTCGCGGTATCATGGCGTATTTCAAAGTAGAAAATGGCGAGATTCGTAAAGGTGATAGGGTAAAATTCGTTGCTACGGGCAAAGAATATTTTGCGGATGAAGTAGGAACATTGAAATTAAATCAAGTACCGAAAGAAGTAATCAAAACAGGTGACGTAGGTTATATCATCTCCGGTATCAAAGAAGCACGGGAAGTAAAAGTAGGAGATACAATCACTACAAAAGATAACCCGTGTAAAGAAGCTATCCAAGGTTTTGAAGAGGTAAAACCAATGGTATTTGCCGGTATTTATCCAGTAGATACTGAAGACTTCGAAGAATTGCGTGAGTCTATGCACCGTTTGCAATTGAATGATGCTTCGTTGGTTTTCGAACCCGAATCTTCTGCGGCTTTAGGTTTTGGTTTCCGTTGTGGTTTCTTGGGCATGCTGCATATGGAGATTATCCAAGAGCGTTTGGAGCGTGAGTTCAATATGACTGTAATCACCACAGTTCCCAACGTTTCTTACAAAGCATATTTGACAAAAGATAACGAAGAAATCATTGTTCACAACCCTTCGGATTTACCAGATCCTAGTAAATTGGATTCTATCGAAGAACCATATATTAAAGCAAACATCATTACAAAAGCGGATTTCGTTGGTCCTGTAATGTCTCTTTGTATCCAAAAACGTGGTACTATTATTAATCAATCATACTTAACTTCGGATCGTGTGGAATTGGTGTTCGAGATGCCGATGGGTGAAATTGTATTCGATTTCTATGATAAGTTGAAAACCATTTCTAAAGGTTATGCATCTTTTGATTACCACCAGATTGGATACAGGCAATCGGATTTGGTGAAATTAGATATTCGTTTGAACGATGAGCCAGTAGATGCATTGTCATCCTTGATTCACCGTAGTAATGCGTACGATTTTGGTAAAAAAATCTGTGAAAAATTAAAAGAACTTTTACCTCGTCAACAATTCGAAATTCGTATACAAGCTTCTATTGGTGCGAAAATTATCGCGCGTGAAACTATTTCAGCTTTACGTAAAGATGTAACGGCTAAATGTTATGGTGGTGATATTTCGCGTAAGCGTAAATTGTTGGAGAAACAGAAAAAAGGTAAAAAACGTATGCGTCAAGTCGGTAACGTAGAGATTCCTCAATCGGCGTTTATGGCGGTGTTGAAATTAGATTAATTTGTAGATCAACCTATAAAAATATATAAGCATGAGATTATTAGACGGTAAAGAAGTATCCGCTAAGATTAAAGAAGATATTAAGAAAGAAGCTGCAGAATTTACGGCTAAAGCTGGTCGTAAGCCTCATTTGGTTGCTATTTTAGTAGGTAATGACGGTGGTAGCGAAACATATGTAGCAAGTAAAATGCGTAACTGTGAATTGGTAGGTTTTGAATCTACTAATATTCGTTACGGCGTTGATATTACAGAAGAAGAATTAATCGCAAAAATTCAAGAAATCAATCAAGATGATACCATTGATGGATTAATTGTTCAATTGCCATTACCAAAACATATTGATCCTGATAAGATTACCGAAGCTATTGATTATCGCAAGGATGTTGATGGTTTCCACCCAATCAACTTGGGTCGTATGCAACGTAATTTGCCATGTTTTATTCCTGCGACACCTTATGGAATTATGCTGATGTTGGAGCATTATGGTATTGATACATCTGGTAAACATGCTGTAGTCGTTGGTCGTAGTAATATAGTGGGCTCGCCGATGAGTATTTTATTGGCACGCAATAGCAATCCAGGTAACTGTACCGTGACTTTAACACATAGCCGTACTGCAGATTTGAAAACTGAAGTATTGCGTGGAGACATCGTTGTAGCTGCTATCGGTAAAAAGAACTTCGTTACTGCTGATATGGTAAAAGATGGTGCTATCGTCATTGACGTAGGTATCAATAGAGAAAACTCTACAGAAACAAAATCAGGTTTCAAATTATACGGTGACGTTGACTTTGAAGAAGTTTCTAAAAAAGCATCTTGGATTACTCCGGTACCAGGAGGTGTAGGTTTGATGACTATTGTTGGTCTATTAAAGAACACTTTGGAAGCCGCAAAAGGTACTATCTACACGAAATAGTTAAAGTTTCTTTGGCATAAGAATTGTAAAACAATAACAGTTAATAAATTTTTAAACTTAAATAGTATGAAAAAAATTGCATTATTAGCTGTTGCAACAGCAGCTTTAACATTTACTGCGTGTAATAATAATCCGTCAAAAGATAGAAATAATGACGGCGAAGTTTCAGTAGGAGAGCATGTGGATCACACACATGATCACTTGAACGATGCAGCACATGATGCGTATCATAAAGCAGAAGAAGACTATAATCAAGCTAAAGCTGATCTGGATGCTGCAATTGAAAGAGGAGATAAAGAAGCTGAAGCTGCAGCTCGTAAAACTTTAGCTGATGCAGAAACTGTTTGGGAAAAGGCAAAAGCAGATATGCAACATGCTGCTGACAAAGCAAAAGATGGTATTAATGATGCTGTAGATGCAACTGAGGATGCCGCTGAAAAAACAGGTGATAAAATCGAAAGCGGAGCTAAGAAAGTAGGAGATGCTGCAAAGGATGCTGCTGACAAAACTGAAGCAGCCGCTAAGGATGCAGCAGATAAGACTAAGAAAAAAGCTAACGAACTAAAAGAAGCTTTAAAATAATCTATAATTAAAGTATTTTGTGAAGCGTCTATCGAATGATAGGCGCTTTACTTATTTTTGTGCTATGAATAAAGAACAAATTGTTGAGGCGTGTTTTTCAATCTTGAATCAAAAAATTGATCAGGTAAATTTTGCAATTCAGGATGCTAATCAAAGTCTACATGATGATACCAAAAGTAGCGCAGGGGATAAGTATGAGACAAGCCGTGAAATGATTCAACAAGATTTGAATCGTTATGAACAACAATTGAAAGTTCTGAATCAAGATACCGAAATATTGAACCGTATTAAAACGCAAAAAGTTGAAAGCAACAAAGCTGGTCTTGGCTCAGTGATACAAACCGATAAAGCGATTTATTTTTTGGCAACAAGTATTGGTTTAGTAAGCGTAGGAGATCAGAAAATATTTAGTATTTCTACAGCTTCACCAATTGGAAAAGTACTTGTAGGAAAGGCTGTAGGTGAGTCTTTTGAGTTTAATGGGGCTAAACAAGTGATTAAAGATTTGTATTAATTGAAAATCTTATTGTCTGCTGTTAGAATAATTGGTTTTCCGTCAGTAATTAAGATAGTATGTTCATGTTGTGCCATATAGCCTCCTTTGTCGCCAATCATTGTCCAACCATCATTTAATTCGATAGCATATGTTGAATTTGTTGATATAAATGTTTCTATCGCTACAACTGAATTTTTCTTGAAGCGACGTTGATCAAAACGGTTTCTATAGTTTAGTAACTCATCTGGATCTTCGTGTAAACTTTTTCCAACACCATGCCCACCTAAGTTTTTGATAACTTTATATCCGCGCTTTTTGGCTTCAGTTTCCATCAAATGTCCTATATCAGCAATTTTAACACCACCACGAATATTATCCAAAGTTTTTTGCAATATTTCTTTTGACGCGTCTACTAATTTTTGGTGGTTATAAATATCTTTTCCTAAAACAAAGGAACAACCATTATCCGCCCAAAAACCGTTTAATTCTGCTGAAACATCGATGTTTATTAAATCTCCATCTTTCAAAATACGGTTTTCAGAAGGTATGCCGTGACAAAATTCTTTATTTACACTTATACACGTATATCCAGGAAAGCCATATGTTTTATTAGGTGCAGAATTAGCATACATAGAAGTAAGGATACTAGCACCATAATTGTCCAATTCCTTTGTTGACATTCCAACTTTGGTAAACTCAACCATTTTCCTTAGGGTGTATGCAACTGCATTTGCAGCTTTTTGCATACCTAATAACTCTTGTTCGTTGCTAATTGACATGAGTAATAATATTTATATAGTTAAAGATAAAGAAATATCATTTATCAAACTTTTCTAATTGTCCCAATAAGCCAGTCAATCCTCCAGTATGGACAATTAGGATTTTGGTTCCTTCTTGAAAATAATCTTTTTCAATTAAATCGTGCAAAGCATACATTGCTTTACCCGTATAGGTCGGTTCTATCATGACACCGGTAGCTTTGATATAATTTTTGACAAAATTTATTAGTTCGGGCTTTACTTTTGCATATCCGCCAAAGTGATAATCTAGATGTAATTCTATTTGATCAATAGGCGCATGGTACTTTTGGATTTCATCTAAGATAAAACCACCATTTTTCAAAACAGGAATAACGTGTAGTTTCGTTTTTAGATTTTGTTCTTGAATTCCTTGTGCTATTCCAGCTGCTGTAGTTCCTGTTCCAGCAGCACAAAAGATGTGGTCATAAGTATTTGCTAATTCATCAACCAATTCTTTGCATCCCCAAGTCGCCTCTGAACTAGCGCCGCCTTCATCAATAAAATAGCATTTTTCTTTATTTTCTAATTGCTCGAAAAGCTTTAGCTTATCCTTATAGTCCTCTCTTGAAACAAATCGCAGTTTCATCCCAAAAAGCTTACACATATCCAGCACGGGATTATTGATATCTTCACCGCGTACAAAGCCAATAGTTTTATACTGATAAGTTGCACCTGAACAAGCTGTTGCTAATAGATGGTTGGACCACGCTCCACCAAAGGTGACTAAGGTTGTCTTTTGTTCTTCTTGTGCTTTTTGCAGGTTATATTTTAATTTACGCCATTTATTCCCTGAGATAAAAGGATGAATCATATCATCTCTTTTGAGATAGACCTGTACATTTTTGGATTTGTAGAGTAGATGTTCAATCTTTTGTTCTGGGCTATAAATGTGCATGTGCGCTAATTCCTAATTTTATTATTTAGCTCCATAAATATAATCGCTGAATTATCAATGATTTTAATTGTAGAACTGCCCAAAGTTAATAGATTTCGGCTTATTTCCTTTACTTTTGTAACATGTCTGAAGATTTGGAATTAATCGAACAAGAGGATCAGGAATTATTTGAACATATACGTATTGTCGCGGAAAAAGGAGTGACTACGATTCGTATTGACAAGTTCTTGATGAATAGAGTAGAGAATACCTCGCGTAATCGTATACAAAATGCCATAGATGCTGGTTCGGTGCGTGTCAATGATAAACCTATTAAGGCGAGTTATAAGATAAAGCCATTGGATGTAATCACCATGTTATTGCCCGATCCGCCACGCGATACCGAAGTCTATCCGGAGAATATTCCTTTAGAAATAATCTATGAAGACGATGATGTACTTTTGGTTAACAAGGAAGCAGGAATGGTAGTGCATCCCGGGTACAACAACTATACAGGAACATTGGTCAATGCATTGACCTATCATCTGAATCAATTGCCTACTTTGCCAGGTAATACGGGACGACCAGGATTGGTGCACCGCATTGATAAGGATACATCCGGTTTGTTGATTATAGCGAAAAATGAATGGGCAATGACCTATTTAGCTAAACAGTTTTTTGAACATACTATCAATCGTCGTTATATAGCATTAGTATGGGGAGATATAGCGGAGGATGGAACGGTGACAGGTTATATTGGTCGCGATCTTAAGGACCGTCGTATCATGGCTATGTATGATGATCCTGAAAAAGGGAAGTGGTCGGTGACGCATTATAAAGTACTAGAAAGGTTAGGTTTTGTGACATTGATTGAATGTCAACTCGAAACAGGACGTACACACCAGATTCGTGCACATATGAAATCTATAGGTCATCCTTTATTTTCGGATGCTATGTATGGTGGAGATAAGATAGTGAAAGGTACTTCGTTCAGTAAATATAAACAATTTGTAGACAATTGTTTTGCAGTTTTACCTCGTCAAGCACTTCATGCGCGTTTATTAGGTTTTATCCATCCGGTGACGAAAAAACAGATGGATTTTGAAGTACCAATGCCAGCAGATATGCAACAGGTTTTGGAAAAATGGAGAGCTTACGCAGCGCAAGTTAAAAGTTAATTAGTGAGAATTTATGCCAATACATTATATAAATTTTAATGGAGAAATAGTTTCTGAGGATTCAAAACTATTAACTGTTGAAAATAGAGGATTGAGATATGGTGATGGTCTTTTTGAGACGATGCTGTATCAAGGAGGGGAGATTAGATTTTTGCATTTACATGTAGAAAGACTACAACGTAGTATGCAAAAAATTCAATTGGAACAATCTACCATGTTTGATGAATATTTCATCAAAAAAATCACGGATGAATTGATTCGTAAAAATAATATGGTAGGTCAGCGTGTGCGTGTGCGATTGATAGTGTATCGTTCTGGAGGCGGTATTTATTCCCCAGAGACAAACAAACCCGCTTACATTTTACAGGTGCAAAAAGTTGATATTCAGGTACGCGATAAAAAGGTAGGTTTGATTGTGGATTTATATTCTGAAATCAAAAAGCCTTATAGCGATTTGTCTGAATTGAAATCCAATAACTCCTTGATTTACGTTTTGGCAGGGAACTACAAGAAGAAATTTGATTACGATGATGTATTTATCTTAAATCAAGAAGGCTTTTTGTGTGAAGCGCTTACCTCTAATATTTTCGTTTATTACGATAAAGTGTTGTACACCCCAGCTTTGAATCAAGGCTGTATCGACGGTGTAATGCGTCGGGTTGTGATGGATATGTGTGAAGAAGAAGGTATTCCAGTCGTAGAAGCGCAGATCAGTCCAGAAATCATGAAGAAAGCGGATGAGCTATTCTGTACGAATGCGGTTCAAGGTATTCAGTGGGTGATGGGCTATAAGCAGAAACGTTACTTCAATAAAATTTCACGTATTTTGCAAGAAAAATTACGTACTTGGAGTTATAATAAAGAAGATTAAGACCTTGTTTTTTGGTCAAAGTCATTCTTTTGTTGAAAATATCTCATAATATAGAGTTGTGACAAAAATAAGTTTTTGCTACGTTGGCATTTGCTTATTTTTGTTTTTAATAATTTTTGGTCTTAGGGCTGAAAGTATAAAAATAAATTCATGGAACTAAAATTAAAACGTCCGTTAGCTTTTTTCGATTTAGAGACAACAGGAGTCAATATTGCAACCGATAAAATCGTTGAAATTTCGATTTTAAAAGTGAATGTTGACAATTCGGAAGAAGTGTATACACGTCGTATCAATCCTCAAATCCCAATTCCTGTAGAGTCATCTATGTTCCATGGCATCTATGATGAAGATATCAAAGATGCACCTACATTTAAGGATTTGGCAAAGGAAATTGCAGAGTTTATTGGAGATTCAGATTTGGCGGGATATAATTCCAATAAATTCGATGTTCCCATGTTAATGGAAGAATTTCTAGCAGCGGGTGTAGAGTTTAGTCTAGAAGGACGTTCGTTTGTTGATGTGCAAAATATTTTCCATCAAATGGAGCAACGTACGTTGAAAGCTGCGTATAAGTTCTACTGTGGTAAGTCTTTAGACAATGCACATCAAGCAGAAGATGATGTACGTGCAACATATGAAGTGCTTAAAGCACAACTCTCAAAATATGAAAATGAAAGTTATACAGACAAGCATGGTGCTGTTTCATACCCAGTGGTGAATGATGTAGAAGCCTTACATAAGTTTACGAACCTGACTAAACCAGTAGATTTTGCTGGTCGTTTTGTCTATGATGAGCAGGATGAGGTTTGTATCAATTTTGGGAAGCACAAGGGTAGAAGATTAACAGATGTTTTTGAATCTGAACCAAGCTATTATGCATGGATGCAGAATGGAGATTTTCCATTGTACACCAAACGCATTTTAGAAAAATTGTGGAATGAATACAAAAGCGCAAGAAATGCACAAAAGCAACAAATTGCTAAAAAGGATGAGCCGAAAGTAAAAGTAGAAACAAATCCAAAGCCTATTACAAGCGATATGTTGGCGAGTTTGCAAAATAAATTTGGTAAGTAAAATAAATCTAAAAAGACATAATGAATAAAGAGCAAGTTTCAGAACACGTTAATTGTTTGATTATTGGATCTGGGCCAGCAGGTTATACTGCAGCTATTTATGCAGCGCGTGCTGATTTGAAACCTGTAGTGTATACAGGTATTGTTCCGGGAGGTCAATTGACACAAACTACAGAAGTAGATAATTTTCCAGGTTATCCTAAAGGTATTACAGGTCCTGAATTAATGGAAGATTTGAAAAATCAAGCAGAACGTTTCGGAACGCAGGTACGTTTTGGCTATGCTACTAAAGTAGATTTTTCAAAAGATGGTAGTATTCACTATGTAGAAATTGATGGTAAAACCGTTATTTCTGCGGATACTGTTATTATCTCTACCGGTGCTACAGCTAAATGGTTAGGATTAGAATCAGAACAAAAATACAATGGTTTTGGTGTATCTGCTTGTGCTGTATGTGATGGTTTCTTCTTCAAAGGACAAGATGTGGCAATAGTAGGTGCTGGGGATACAGCTGCAGAAGAAGCTACTTATTTGGCTAAATTGTGTAATAAAGTATATATGTTGGTGCGTCGTGACGAGTTCAGAGCTTCAAAAGCAATGTATCACCGTGTAATGAATACAGCTAACATCGAAGTATTATACAATACGGAAACACAAGAAATTTTAGGTGATGGTCAAGTGGTTACTGGTGTTCGTGTACTAAATAATAAAACGAACGAAACAACAGACTTAGATGTAACAGGTTTCTTTGTGGCTATTGGCCATAAACCAAATACAGAATTGTTCCAAGGTATTTTGGATATGGACGAGACAGGTTATTTGATTACAAAACCAAATGTTACAGCCACAAATATACCTGGTGTATTTGCAGCGGGTGACGTGCAAGATAATGTTTACCGTCAAGCTATTACTGCAGCTGGAACAGGCTGTATGGCGGCTTTAGAGGCTGAAAGATACTTAGCGGCTAAGGGTGATCATTAAATTTTGATCAACTGTATAAAAAACAAAGGCTCGAATTTATAAATTCGAGCCTTTGTTTTTTATACGCTTTGTTTAGCTTTATTGGCTTTCACTATGCGGTAACTTATATAGAGTAATAATATCCAAATAGGAATTAATTCTACAGATATTCGTAACCCTGTTAACCACATCATTCCCAAAACCCCGAATAAGAATAATAAGGTTAAATAATTACTTAAAGGATAGAATAAGCTTGGAAAGCTAGTAGATTTGTTTTCTTTATTCTTTTGTTTTTTGAAGAACAAATGTGTCCAAGAAATCATAATCCAGTTAATAATCAAAGAAGATACAACCAATGACATCAATACTTCTAAGGCTTGTTCTGGCATTATTTTGTTAATTACAATACAAAAAGCAACCAATACCGCTGACACCATTAAAGCAGCAATAGGAGCATGGTTTTTATTTAGTTTTCGTAAAAATTTTGGGGCATTTCCTTGTTCAGCCAAACCATACAGCATTCTTGAATTACTATAAACACAACTGTTATAAACCGATAACGCTGCTGTCAAAACGATAATATTCAATACATTCGCAATTAAGCTCATGAAGTCAAATGTTTTGCCGAAGACAGTAAATTGCTTATCGTTCAAAATGTCAAATACTTCTACAAAGGGGCTTGTATTTGCTGTAATTGAGCGCCAAGGCATCAAGGAGAATAGTATAAACAAAGCACCTACATAGAAAATTAAAATACGAATCAAAACTTGATTGGTCGCTTTCGGAATATTTTTCTCTGGATTTTCTGCTTCCGCAGCTGTGATGCCGACTAATTCTAAACCTCCAAAAGAGAACATTATGGTTACCAAGGCTGCCAATAGCCCTTGATAAGAACCGTCTTCTGTTTGTTGCAACCAGCCTTTAGGGAAAAATCCTCCATCATTCACTAAATTTTGTACGGTGGCTTGGTCACCTTCAGCTCCCGAAATTAAAAGATAGCCTCCAAAGATAATCATTGCTATAATGGCTGAAACTTTAATAATGGAAAACCAAAATTCCGTTTCTCCATAAACTTTTACTGAAGTAAGATTTAAGGCATTGATTACAATAAAAAAGAATAAACTTGAAACCCATAATGGTATTTCGGGCCACCAAAATTGAATATAAACACCAATAGCCGTTAATTCAGCCATACTTACAAGTATATAAAGAATCCAATAATTCCAACCTGAAGCATACCCTGCAAAAGGCCCCCAATATTTATTGGCAAAATAAGAGAAACTTCCCGATACAGGTTCGTCAACCACCATTTCACCTAATTGCCTTAATATAAAAAATGCAAAAATACCAGCAATAGCGTAGCCTAGAATAACGGATGGGCCAGCTAAAATGGCGGCTTTCCCAATTCCAAGAAATAAACCTGTACCTACAGCTCCACCAATAGCAATAAGTTGAATATGTCTATTGCTTAATCCTCTCTTGAGCTCTTTTTCTTTATTTTCCTCCACTGTATATGTTATTATTTGTAGTTTTTATGTTTTTAAATCCAATAAGTTCATCCCAATATATTCCTTGTTTGCGGTAATATACGAGAATTTGATATTCATTTTCTGTTTCAAAATATGATCCTGAATACTTATCGGTTATGATTTTGTTTTCCTCTATTGTGATGTATTCATAATTATAGATACCTTGCTTTAATAATTGAGTGGTAGTCCATACGCCTTGCTGTTCGTCGTAGGATAACTTATTTTCTGACCCAATCTTATAATTATTAAAAGCTCCTACAAGGTAAATATCTCCTTTAATATTTGCAGAATCTTTTAGCGAAAAAAATGAATTAATATATTCACTTTGTAAGTTTGCTTCTTCAAAATCTATATTCCGAATATAAAACTTCCCGTTTTCATCGGGTTTGTAGATGTATTTGTTATCTGACTTTTTCTCGTCTAAATTGACTTGCGCCAAAATTATGCTGTCACGAACTATTGATTGTACTGAAGAAGACGCACTTCTAACACTGCGCAAATCTAAGGTTCTAAACTCATTGTTCCCTTCAAAATCTAAACTTTGAGGGTTATTGTAAGTTATCTTATTACTCGAAACTTGAGTTGGTGCTTTGAGGATTTTATAATTGTCTTGTCTTTGATTTTGGTAGACATGAATCTGTAAGTTCGTATGAGGATTTCTTATTTCCTGAGAGGAATTAACTGAAACATTTAGTTTTTGATTTTTTGATCTTTTAGTAGGAGATAAGGATGGAATAATTTCAGAATCAAGTTGCACTTCTGATTTTAAAACATAAATCTTTCTAGTAAAAAGTAGGCGTTCTTGATCAGCATCTTCGTAGACTTTGAGTAGATAGTTGCCAGATAATTTCGGTTTTATGTTTTCATTTGGAAAGATGAAAGCATAATGCGTATAAGCTTGTAGGGTATTTTGCGAATTCTGAAAAGTATAAATTCTATCTTCTTCGTACCCCGTGAGATAATCTATACTAGGTAATCGACTAGATGTCCAATCGGCATTACAATATTCTATCCGATAATAAAAATTGCGCTGATCCGCACGTAAGTCATCAAAAGAAATCGTTAAAGTTTCATTTTTATTTAAATCAATAATTGGAAATTCGTTTTCCTTGCCTATATGATTCAATTGTACAGTCCTGATATAAGAAGAATAATTAAAATTATCGTATATCAAGTTGCTTTTACCAGTTCTTAAATCAGGATTAGATTTTCGTTTTTGTGCATAGCTGTTAATACTTGTTGTTATTATTAACAGGCATATAATAAATGATTTAAATTTAATCATTTAAACAATAGCTTATTTCATTCTTACAATTTTATCTACTATATATACGGTATTACCACGCCAAGGTAAGGCACCTTTATATTCTTTATAATGTAGATCAAAGAATTTGCCGCTATTAGTTTCTAAAATATTATAAATAGAATCACTTTCGACCGAAAAAATAAATTCATTGCTGGTGATAACTCCCGTGCGACCACCGCCAAATCCTTCTTGAATTAATTTTCCTTCATAAGTTTTGAAAAGATTGCCCTTCTTGACAGCATAGTTTAAATAGCCAGATTTTACACCTTCACCAAAAACAAAATAATATTTCCAGTAAATTATTCCGCTAATAATTAATAGAGCTACGACAATAAGCCAACCAAAAAATGATTTCAATTTTGAACCTTTCTTTTCTGTGTTTAACGATGATTCCGCCATATTACAAGAATTTGATATACATAAATATAGCAGAATGTTTTTATAGTTTCTAAGCTTGCCTATTAAAATTCACATTCCTTGTAGAAGAGTTAAAAATAAGAAAGGCTTCATCATTAAAACGAAGCCCTCTATAATATACATTTACCTGAATTTATTCCGCTAAAATAGTTATTTCTTCTCTAATTTTATCCTGTGTGGTTGAACTTACTGAAACTAAAGGTAAGCGAACCACATCTTTTCCGAATCCCAACTCCTGCAAGATGTATTTTACACCACAAGGATTTCCTTCAACAAAACAAAGATCTGTAATGTGTAATAGCTTATTGTGGATTTTTCGTGCCTCCACATATTTTCCTTCTGCACACAATTGGGCTAAAGTTGCTACTTCTTTTGGGTAAGCATTTCCTACCACAGAGATAATTCCCACAGCACCCAATGCCATCATCGGTAAAGTAGCAGGATCGTCTCCTGAAATTAATAAAAAATTCTCAGGTTTGTCTCTCAAAATTTCCGAAAACTGTGCGAAATTACCTGAAGCTTCTTTGATCGCGACAATGTTTTTGAAGTCATTAGCCAATCTCAATGTCGTCTGTGCCGTCATATTTGATCCTGTTCTTCCAGGGACATTATATAAAATAACAGGCAAGCTTGATGCTTCAACTACTGCTTTATAATGTTGGTAAATACCTTCTTGCGTAGGTTTATTATAGTAAGGTGAAACTGAAAGTATAGCGCAGTAACCTTCTGTATCAAAATATTTTATAGCTTCAACAATTTCATGTGTGTGATTTCCACCAATACCTGCTACCAATGGAACTCTACCATTTACTTTATCTTTTGTAAACTTCCAAATCTTCTTCTTCTCCTCAGAGCTTAATGTAGCTGTCTCACCTGTAGTTCCTAACGAAACTAAATAATTCATACCCTCTTTGATTTGAAACTCAATTAAATTTCCTAAAGTTTCAAAATCTACGCTTCCATCTGCATTAAATGGCGTAACCAATGCTACACCTGCTCCTTGAATCTCAGTCATTTTGATTTTTTAATTTATATAGTATTTATTCTTGATTAATCATTTGTAATAGTTCCTTTTCCGAAATGATAGGAACATTTAATTTTTCAGCTTTTGCTAGTTTTGATGGTCCCATTTTATCTCCAGCCACCAAATAATTGAGCTTCGCAGAAATACTGCTCAACATTTTTCCACCATGAGACTCTATTAATTTGGTCAATTGCTCGCGTGAGTAATCCACAAAAACTCCCGATATTAAGAATGTCTTACCTGATAATCCATCACCCGCTAAAACAATTTCTTTTTCTTCGATCTGGAATTGTAAGCCATAGCTTTGAAGTTTATTTAGCTCTGCTAAATTATCTTGGTTATGCAGATAAGCATATAAACTTTCTGCAATACGGATTCCGATATCCTGTACCGAAGCGATATCCTCTACAGTAGCTGTTTTTAGATTTTCTAAATTCTTGAAATAAAGAGCTAATTTTTTAGCTACCGTCTCGCCCACATGACGAATACCCAAAGCAAATAGTACTTTTTCAAAAGGTTTTGATTTCGATTCCTCAATACCTTTAAGCATATTGTCGATGGATTTTTGACCAAATCTTTCGATAGTAACTAATAGATCTCGCTTTTCGTGTAGCGTATACAGATCTGAAATATGTCTTACTAAATTCATTCTGTATAGCGTTTCTATTGTTTCATCGCCAAGACCTTGTATATCCATCATCTTGCGTCCAATGAAGTGTTGCACTTTACCCACTATTTGGGGTTTACAACCATTTTCATTAGGACAGTAATGTACTGCTTCGCCGTCTTGTCGTACTAACTTTGTGTTACACTCCGGACAATGTGTAGGGTAGTGGATAGGCGTAGCATCTGCAGCTCTTTTATCTGGATTTGCAGCAATAATTTTGGGAATAATTTCCCCACCTTTTTCTACGAATACCGTATCACCTTCGTGTAAGTCAAGACGCTCAATTTCATTCGCATTATGCAATGAAGCACGTTTCACTGTAGTACCTGCTAACAGTACAGGCTTTAAATTAGCTACAGGAGTTACTGCACCTGTGCGTCCTACTTGATAACTCACACTATTTAGCGTAGTTTCTACTCGTTCTGCCTTGAATTTAAATGAAGTCGCCCAACGTGGAGATTTAGCCGTAAAACCTAATTCTTCTTGATACGAATAATCGTTTACTTTGATAACGATCCCATCAATATCATACGATAAATCGTGACGGGCCGTATCCCAATAATGGACAAATTCTAAAACATCATCTATACTACTGCACAATTTGCTGTGTTCAGAAATATGAAAGCCCCAATCTTTAACTTTTTGCAAGCTTTCCCAATGTGTAGAGAAGAACTTATTTCTATTTTCTAAATACAAGAAATATAAGAAACAGTCTAAAGGTCTTTTAGCTACTTCCGCTGAATCTTGTAATTTAATGGTACCTGAAGCAAAATTTCTAGGATTGGCGTACGTTTGTTCTCCGTTTTCTTCACGCTCTTTGTTTAAGCGCAAGAAAGCAGATTTATGCATAAAGATTTCACCGCGAATCTCAAAGATTTCGGGATAGTCTGATTTTTTCAGTTGATGTGGAATTTTACGGATGGTCTTTACATTTTGAGTCACATCGTCCCCTTGTACACCATCTCCGCGTGTAATAGCTTGCGCTAATTTTCCGTTTTCGTATGTCAAAGAAATAGATAATCCATCAAATTTTAACTCACAAACATACTCTACGGGATGTCCTATAGCTTTCTGTACGCGGTTATCAAAATCACGTAACTCCTGTTCGCTGTACGTATTGCTCAATGAAAGCATCGGCCAACGATGTTTAACAGTTTTGAATTTACTAGTAATATCTCCTCCCACTTTTAAAGTAGGTGAGTTGGGGTCTCTAAATTGAGGATATTCTTGTTCTAACTTTTCAAGTTCTTTGAGTTTAATGTCAAAATCAAAATCGGAAATTACAGAATTAGCCAATACATAATATTGGTAATTATATTCGTTTAATTCTGCTGTTAATTGTTCGATTTTTGCTTGAATATCTTGTGACATACGCGACGAAATTAATAAAATTTAAATGCTTAAAATAATTTAGAAACCAATATTTTACGAACTATAACTGCTAGGAGAATAGTTCGAAAAATCGGTTATTCTAAGATTTGTGTTGGGTTAAAAATTATTTGCTGACAATTCTGTGAATTTTTGAATTTTATTCACATAAAAATCCCAAATAATGGATTTTTTATATCTTCCTATTTTGTTTTCTGTAGCAGAATATTTTTTACGTTTTCTGGAATTCTTGAAGAAATTGACGAAAAAATCCTGATGTGCGCGACTAATAGCCCATGCATCTTTGGGTTTTCTTTGAGCCAAAAAAGCTAATAAAGCTAATAAATCTAACCAGAAACGGACAAAAATAACACCGAAAGCTTGGGCTAAGGGAAGGTTTTTTTGCAACATAAAAAGGTTGTTTCTGAAGTTGAGATAGGTCTTTTTAGGATTGCTTGTGTTTAAAGTTCCTCCGCCGACATGATAAACCGTACTTGTAGGACAATAACCGATTTTATAACCCATTTTTTTCAAACGCCAGCATAAATCAATCTCTTCCATATGTGCAAAAAAATCGGAGTCAAAGCCTTGAGCTTCTTTCCAAACATGGGATTTAATAAATAAAGCAGCACCCGTTGCCCAAAAGATTTCTTTCTCGTCCTCATATTCCCCTAAATCTTCTTCGGCTAGGTGAAGTATACGGCCGCGACAAAAAGGATAACCGAATGCGTCAATATATCCCCCTGCTGCTCCAGCATGTTCAAAATGCGTTTTTTTATGGTAAGCTCTGATTTTTGGTTGTGCCGCAGCGTAATTGTTGCGTTCCATCATTTCGATGACAGGTTCGATCCAATTTTCCGTTACTTCAACATCTGAATTGAGTAAAACGTAATAATCGGCATCTACTTGTTCCAGCACTTTATTATATCCACCTGCGAAACCATAATTTTCTGAATTGGAAATAATGCGAATGGTGGGATAATATTCTTTTACAAAAGCCAAAGAATCATCTGTCGATGCATTGTCTCCAATGACGAATTCTATATTGGGATAGGTGCTATTATACACAGAAGGTAAAAATTTCTCCAAGAAATATTTACCATTCCAGTTCAATATTACCACAGATACTTTTGGATAGTGTGTCATGCTTGATTTCTTCGCTGTCTTTTCCATCTATTATGCGTCCATAACCAATACGGGGGATTCTCACGAATCATTTTTTCTGTAAATCGATTATGAATATGCGTTATCTCATGTTCTGCGTATTCTGCAGGATTTTCTACCAATGTAGTAAATTTACAATAATAATGCCCTCGTTTTTCTTTTCGACCAATATGACAATATACTACAGGGCTGTTGGTCATTTTGGCTATACGTTCAGTACCCGTATACACTAATGCTTCTTGGTTCAAGAAAGGCATAAAATAATCCGAATCCTGATAAACGGGTGTTTGGTCGGCTACGAACATACTGATGTGCGGTGTGTTGCGTAATCTTACAATATGACGCAAGATTTGCTTCATGGGAACCATTGTCGCACCAAATCGTGTGCGAATGCCATTGTACACCTCATCGAAAGCTTTATTGTTTAGTGGCTTATAGATAACCAGTCGTGGATTTTCAGTCATTAGTGAAAGACGAAAAATTCCCAGTTCCCAATTCCCATAATGCGCGGTTACTCCAATAACAGCCTTACCTTTATCAAAATGTTGGTAAACTTCTTCTGGATTATGTAATTCAATCCTCTTAATAACTTCTCGCTCGCTGATATCTGCCATTTTGATAGCTTCAACGATTAAATCTGGGAAATACCTGTAGAACTTTTTGGCTATTTGTTGTATTTCTAGTTCTGTTTTTTCGGGAAAAGAATTACGAAGGTTTTTGAGAACTACCTTTTTGCGGTAGCCAAAGACATAATAAATCAATAAATATAAAGCATCCGATAGGAGATACAAGGCACTAAAAGGTAGTTTGGATAGACTCCAGAATATAAATTTAAGAATGCTTTTACTCATCAACCTAACTTGTTTTCGATGCTACAAATATCCTCAAATTAACTTATTTTTGCGGTAATTTTTAATAAGTAAGTATAAATATGTCAAATTCAATCATTTTATCAGCGAATTATCTTCCTCCAGTATCTTATTTTCATGCCATTGCGCAAAATGACGGGAATGTAATCCTTGATAAATATGAGCATTTTCCAAAGCAGACTTATCGCAACCGTGCAAAGATTGCGACAGCAAATGGAATTTTGGATTTGATTGTCCCGATACAACATGGTCGCAAAGAACGTATTGCGATGAAAGATGTTAAGATTACTTATGATCACGAATGGCAACGCTTACATTGGTTGAGTTTACAAACTGCTTATCGTAGTTCGCCTTATTTCGAATTCTACGAAGACGATTTCAGACCTTTCTACGAAGAAAAGCATGAATTTCTATTTGATTTCAACGTAGCTCAATTGGAGTTAATTCTAAAATGTCTTAAACTGAAACGTACAATTGATTTTACAGAAACTTACGAAAAATCTTATGAATCAGGTGACTTTAGAAGTTTGATCCATCCGAAAAAAGGTTCAGTTTTACAAAATCCAAAACCTTATTACCAAATCTTTGAGGAAAGACACGGGTTCCTTCCGGATTTGAGTGTGATAGATTTAATTTTTAACCAAGGTCCTCAAAGCAAAAACTATTTGTAGAGGAAAGTAGGTTTCTTCGTATATTTAAGAGAAGAATAAAAAAATCTAGTTATGAAATCACTTCTCTTAATTATGCTGACTTCGATCAGCTTTAATATTTTCGGTCAGAAATATAATATGACCCATTTCAATAAATTAACTGAAGTGGAGGGTACACCTTATGTTATTGCAGGGGTAGATGAGCGAAATAAGATAGAAAATAAAAGGCTGTCTTATCTTTTATTTATTAATACTAATGATAAAAAAACGCATGAAGTTAATTTTGGGGTTGGCGGATATTATTTAAATGTGGAACAGATAAAAATTGATGAATTATACATTAATTCTATTCTTGTCTCCGCGAAAACACTGGATTGGAATAGCAAAAATGGCATAGATGGGGAGGATCCTACTCAGCTATTTGTGCTTTCTGTAGATGGAAAAACTAAAACTCTTCTCACTCCCAGTAGTTTTTATGTTCAGAAGTGGGTAGTCAATAAACAATCTGGCACTTTAACGGTAACGGGCTTTCCCGACTTGAATCAGAATAGAAAACTGGATAAATCAGAATTTAGTCAAATTGAAATTTATGATTTAAAAACCTTAAGTTAATTCATAAAATATAATACTTATTCATCTTACAATTTCTCTTCAAAACAAATGACCTGATTTATTGTTATGGAATAATAATGCCTAAAAGTATTTTATGACTAAATATTTCACACTGATTGCTTGTTTCTTTTTCGCAATTCAATATTCATTTGCTCAAAATGACGCGGATACGATTCACTATCGTAAAATCTATTATTTTGCCGGAACTGGATTGGCGCTACCTATTGGAAAGACGAAAGAAGTACTTTCTCCGAAATTATTTGCTGGGAGCATGGGATTAGATATTTCGCTTAAAAACTCTAAATATTATCTTTATCCTGCCTTGTATATGTTCAATTTTGACTACGATCAGAAAATCGAGGATAATAAATACAATCATTTAATTGAAAATGGAAATGCAAGTATATATATGTTGAGTTTGGCTGGAGGAACGCGGAAGCAGATGAAAAGACTTAATACGTATGTCTATGGTGGTCCAAGTTTTGGCTTAGTCAATGAACCTCGCGCTCAAAAATTGGAGACTACCGTTAAAATCGACTACGATAGATCATTTGCTATAGGGGCTAAAGTAGGGGTTGGAGCGGATTATAAATTTAAAAGTTTCTTTTTAGGGGGAGAGTTAGGATATATGCGGCATTTTACTAAAGTACAAGGACGACCTTTTCATGCTATGACCCTGTTGTTTGGTTTGAAATCTGATATTACTAGACTCGGGGAGAAAGTAGTAGAAATAATTGCTCCGTCATCGAATTAGCGATTTGTTAAAAAGTGTTAAAATCAAAAATATGAAATAATAAACTTATTAGACCTGCGTTTTAAGGGTAGAAATTAATATTCATAATTTCATATTTAGGTTAATAATTGGTTTGGTACCCCTACAGTTCTCCGCTGTAGGGGTTTCTTTTTATAATCTATTTGTTACAATTACCACTTAATCTTGGCATGCTATTTGATATTATATTAACGAATATAAAATTTTCAATAATTTCATATTTAGGTTAATAATTGGTTTGGTAAACCCTATGCTCTCCGCATAGGGTTTTTTTATATTTCTCGATTTTTGTAATAATACTTTTTATCTTCATCGGTTATTTTACGGATTACTTTACAAGGATTACCTACCGCAATGACATTTGCAGGAATATCTTTTGTAACTACTGAGCCTGAGCCTATTACCGAATTAGCGCCTATATTTACATTGGGATTAATGACCACATTTCCACCAATCCATACATTATCTCCTATAGTTACAGGCAAGGCAAATTCTAATCCTGTATTTCTTATTTCTGGATGAATAGGATGTCCAGCAGTATAAATGGACACATTTGGTCCAAACATCACATTTTCACCAATAGTAACTGGTGCGCAATCTAAAATAGTAAGGTGATAATTTGAGAAAAAATTATTTCCAATGCGAATATTAAAACCATAATCACAATAAAATGGCTGTTCTATGCAAAACAATGCATCCGTCTCTCCGAAAAGCCCGCGTATCAAAGCTTTTCTTTCTTTATAATTTTTAGGATCTATCTGATTGTATCGATAACAGGCGCGTTGTGCTTCGAGTCTATCTTTTTGTAATTCTTTGTCCGAAGCCATATATGGCTTGCCTAAAATCATTTTATCTTTCTCAGTCATGGCTTGTATTTTGCACGTAAATATATTATTAAGATACATAAAGTCATTTTTATTCCATTAATTCACGATAATAATCGGGTAAACATATTTAATAAGTATCTTTGGGCAATCATTAAAGTATGGATAAACACATTTCAAATCGGATTGGTGTCATCGGGAGTGGTAGTTGGGCGACGGCCATGATTAAGATGTTGACAGACAATCAATCAGAAAAGGAAATATATTGGTGGGTAAGAAAACGGGAGGATATTGCATACATTGAATCCTATAAACATAACCCAAGTTATTTGACAGCCGTAGACATTAAAATTCCTTTTGAGCATATTTCTTCAAAAGTGAAATTTGTATTTGACAACAGTGATATTATTGTGTTGAATACCCCAGCGGCTTATCTTAAAGATGCCCTTCAGGATTTAAACGCAGAAGATTTTCAAAATAAAATCATCGTTTCGGCGATTAAAGGTATCATTCCAGATGAAAATCAAATTGTAGGAGAATATCTGACTTCTACTTACGGTATTAGCATAGAAAATATTATTGTTATCGGAGGACCTTGTCATGCAGAAGAAGTTTCGCAAGAGAAGTTGTCGTATTTAACATTTGGCTGTAATGATTTAGAAAAAGCTGAAATTGTAGCTTCATTATATAAGAGCCGATACATAAATACTATTGTTTCGGACGATATTTTGGGTATTGAATATGGTGCTGTATTGAAAAATATCTATGCCTTGGCTGGAGGCATTTGTCACGGACTAGGATTTGGGGATAATTTTCAAGCGGTATTAGTATCCAATGCGATCCGTGAGATGGAATATTTTGTGGAAGCTATTAATCCAGGATCACGTGATATTAATGCTTCCGCGTATTTGGGTGACTTATTGGTTACCGCTTATTCACAATTCAGTCGAAACCGCACATTTGGCAATATGATTGGCAAGGGATACAGTGTGAAATCTGCTCAATTGGAAATGAATATGGTTGCCGAAGGGTATTATGCGTCGAATTGTATTCAAGGCATTATTGCTAAATATCAATTGGATATGCATATTTGCAATATGGTGTATCAGATATTGTACAACAATAGCCCTGCATTAAAAGAAGTAAATATATTAGCACAGAAATTGTCGTAAATAAGATGACAAAAGAACATATAGCAGAAACCTATCAGAAGATACAAGATGAAATTACCCAAGCCTTGGAGGCTTTGGATGGGGGAGCGAAATTCGAGGAAGAAGTTTGGGAACGCGAAGGCGGTGGTGGAGGAAGAACACGTATTATTCAAAATGGAAATATTTTGGAAAAAGGCGGTGTAAATTTCTCTGCTGTACATGGGAAATTACCTGAGGCTATTAAAAAAGCTTTTGGAGTTGATGAAGAATATTTTTTCGCTACGGGTGTTTCTATTGTTATTCACCCGAACAATCCGCATGTTCCGATTATTCATATGAATATTCGTTATTTTGAATTGAACGAACAAATTCGTTGGTTCGGTGGAGGAATAGATTTAACGCCGCATTATGTTATTGATGAAGATGCGAAATTCTTCCATCAACAATTAAAAAATGTATGTGATACCCATCATCCTAATTTTTATGCTGATTTCAAAACTTGGGCGGATAACTACTTTTTTATCAAACACCGAAACGAAACGCGCGGAATTGGTGGGGTATTCTATGATAAATTGACTCCTGAAAAGACAGGATTAAGCTATGAGCAAATCTTTGATTTCTCGTGTGATTTGGGAAGAATCTTTGCACCGACTTATATAGAGCTTGTTAATAGACATCGTGATCAATCTTACACACAACGAGAGAAAGATTGGCAATTGATTAGGAGAGGTCGTTATGTGGAGTTCAACTTAGTATATGATTCGGGTACGAAATTTGGTTTGGAAACCAATGGTCGTATTGAGTCAATCTTAATGAGTTTACCGGCACAAGCCAACTGGTTTTATGATTTCAAAGCGGAACCAGGATCGCAAGAAGAAAGAACTTTAGATTTATTGAAGAAAGATATTCCCTGGGTATAATTATCAATTATTAATGATAAATTTCAATCGTTTCAAACTAGATAATGGTTTGACAGTTTTGGTGCACGAAGACCATACTACAGCTATGGCTGTGGTGAATATTCTATACAAAGTAGGAGCTCGTGATGAATCTCCTGAACAAACAGGTTTCGCACACTTGTTCGAACATCTTATGTTTGGAGGTTCAATAAATATTCCTAATTATGATGCTCCTTTGCAATCCGTAGGAGGCGAAAACAATGCTTTCACAAGTAATGATATTACGAACTATTACATCACATTGCCTTCTAATAATTTGGAAACAGCATTTTGGTTGGAGAGTGATAGAATGTTAAGCTTAGCTTTCAGTGAGCAAAGTTTAGAAGTTCAGCGTCAGGTAGTTTGTGAAGAGTTTAAGCAGCGATACTTAAACCAACCTTATGGAGATGTTTGGTTGAAACTGCGGCCTTTAGCCTATAAAGTTCATCCATATAGATGGGCAACTATTGGTAAGGAGCTTAGGCATATTGAAGAAGCAAAAATGGAAGATGTAAAAGCATTCTTCCAAAAATTCTACACACCTCAAAATGCTATTATGGTGGTAGCAGGAGATGTAAATCTTGAGGAAGTCAAAGCGTTAGCAGAAAAATGGTTTGGTGATATTCCGGCAGGTAATGCTTATGAACGTAATTTGCCTCAAGAGCCAAAGCAAGAAGAAGCTAGATTTGAAAGTGTAGAAGCTGATGTTCCAGTAGATGCTTTATATATAGCATTTCATGGACCAGACAGACTTTCTCCAGATTATTATGCTACCGATTTAATTTCTGATTTATTATCAAGGGGTTCCTCCTCCAGATTGTATCGTTCGTTGGTAAAAGAAAATCAAGTTTTCAGCGAAATTAATGCTTACATGATGGGCAGTATTGATACTAATCTTTTTGTGGTAGAAGGAAAACCGTTACCGCATATATCTTTAGAAGATGCTGAAAAACATATTTGGACGGAACTGGAAAAAATAAAATCTGAACTGGTTGCTGAAAATGAACTGCAGAAAGTGAAGAACAAGGTAGAATCAACCATGTTATTTGCTGAACTATCAATTTTGGATAAAGCGATGAATTTGGCTTTTTTTGAAATGCTAAGCAAAGCAGAAGATTATAATCAAGATGTGGCTAAATATAGTGCTGTTACTATAGAAGATATTCATCGTGTAGCCAATTCACTATTTGTGAAAGAAAACTCTTCTACATTATTTTATAAATCATAAGCGAAGGAAAATGTTGAATAGAACAGTAGCACCTCATTTCAAAGAAATAAAGGATGTTAACTTGGTAGAACCAGAAAAAATGGTTTATGCCAATGGATTGAAAACATTTATTTTTCAAGCTCCAGATTTGGATTTGATTAAGTTAGAATTCACTTTTGATAATATTCTATTAAAAGAAGAACTTGCTACATTAAATCCTGTGCTTTCTTCAATGTTGAGAGAAGGTACAGAAAGTCTAACATCCAAACAGATAGCGGACACCGTTGATTTTTACGGTGCTTATTTGATGCCAGAATACAGTTTTGATCAAAGTTCATTGACTGTATATACGATGCACAAATATGTAGATAAAATACTTCCAATTTTAGCCGATATCCTGCAGCATTCTATTATTCCACAAGCGGAATTAGATACGCACATACGCAATAATAAACAGTCTTTACAAATCTCGTTGCAAAAAAATGATGTGCTAGCAAGACGTAATTTCTATAAGGAAGTCTTCAAAGGAACGCGTTATGGTGTGCTTCCGACAGAGGAAACATACGATGCTATTGAGCGAGCGCACATTGTAGAATTGTATCGTAAGCAGATACAACCTGCTAACTGTAATTTGTTTATTGCTGGAAATATAGACGCCAATTTGAAGTCTTTAATAGCTACTTTATTTGGTCAGGAGTGGGAAAATACACATGAGCTGGTGAAGAAAACTTCATTGGAATTCCAACCGTATTCTTCGGAATTGTTGATCAAAGAAAAACCAGAGGCTTTACAATCTGCGGTTCGTTTAGGCGGATTAACTATTAATCGCCGTCATATTGACTTCCCTGCATTACAGTTTGTAAATACATTATTTGGCGGTTTCTTTGGTTCACGTTTAATGCGTAATATTCGTGAAGAAAAAGGGTATACGTACAGTATAGGTTCGTACATTGGAAATTTACGTCATACAGGATTTATAACTATTGCTTCGGAAGTTGGCGTTGATGTGACACAAAATACGCTGAGTGAAATTCAGAAGGAATTTGAAATCCTTAGAAATGAAAAAACTTCTGAAGAAGAAATTGCCTTGGTTCGTAATTATATGCAAGGAATGCTTTTAGGAAGTTTAGAAAGTATTTTTTCGCATGTCGATAAGTTCAAAGCAGTATACTTTTCTGGATTAGGAACAGAATATTACCAGTATTATTCTTACATCTTAAAAGATATGAATGCGGATAAGGTGCAAGATATCGCTCAACGATATTTTGACTATGATAAATTATTTAAAGTGGTAGTCGGAAAGATTTAAGATCAAACTTTAAAATTAAAAAAGCCCAATGAAAATTTTTCATTGGGCTTTTCCTTAATACAGTAAAAACGGAGTTATTTCTTTTTCCCAATCTTCAATGCCTTCTCTTGTGTTTATTTTATGTTGTTTCAAATATTTAAAAGCATTTGGTATTCCTAATAATTTATCTAAATGTTTGTTTCCATCAGGATTAACGTTGGTATGGTAATTACGTTCTTTTAAATGATCTGGAAACATGCTGTAGATAATCTGAATGAGATTTATGAAATATTGAACGGATTGAAATGCAGTTGGATTTTTAGGAATAATTCTCAAACCGTGACATTCTTCTCCAATATACAAACTCATTGTGGAGGTATAATGTACAACCTCTATATCCGCGCCAACTAATTCTTTGGAAACCTGTTTATATAATAGATCAGCATCTATCCAAGGCGCACCGAATTGTGCAAAAGGATAATCTGTTCCTCGGCCTTCTTGGATATTTAATCCTTCAAAGAGACAAGCACCCGTGTACGTATATATAGTTTCTCTGTTTTGAATGGCTGGAGATGTAGGGAAGAAAGGATAGTCTGTGTTTGTTGCCCTATTCCAGTTTTCCATTTTCTGAATTTGTAAATCTAATTTCGGGTAATATTTACCTCTGAAATATTGAGCAAGTTCTGCCAAAGTACATTGGTGAGTAATAGGAATATTAAATCTTCCTATAAATGAACTACAACTCTCATTCAAAAAAGGACCTTCTGCCAAATGAATAGCCTGCTCTATTGGATTTGGTCTGTCTAATAATAGGACTGGCTTATTGTATTTTTCGCAACTCTCCAATACGTGGGTCATCGTCCACAAGTAAGTATAAAATCGAGCTCCAATATCGGGTAAATCCACTATAATCAAATCCAAATCGGCTAAGTCTTTCTCCGTCGGAGCAAGTTTTTCACTATATAGACTGATGATAGGAATTTGTGTTGCGCTATCAATGTGGTGATCGATATAAGCCCCATCATCTCCAGTTCCATCAAATCCATGTTCGGGAGCAAAAAGTTTGGTTATATTAAATCCAGCGTCTTTCAACGCTAATCGGCTATGTTGACCCTTACTAGTCATTGAGGCGGCATTGCAGACTAATCCTATTTTTAAGTTTTTATTGATGGATTCTTTTTCAAGTAAAATATCGACGCCAAAACGTGTGGTAGATTTCATGCGCTGAAAATAAGGAATTACAATTTAATCCAAAGATTTATTGACCTTATTATATAAAGAAGCGTAGTATTAAAATTAAATTGTCGTGATTGTATTTAATTTTTTATACTGTTTTGGGCTAGTATCCGTTACACTTTTAAATATTTTATGAAAATTCACAAAGTTGTTGAAACCGGATTCAAAGCAAATTTCTTTGAGATTCATATCAGAAGATTTTAATAATCTACAGGCATGAGCGACACGCAGTTCACTTACGAATTGGATTGGAGTTTTACCAGTTTTTTGTTTAAAATATCTACAGAATGAATTTTTAGTCATCTTCGCTAAGCTCGCTAATGCATCCAATTCCACTTTATTACGGTAATTATCTTTAATGTAATTAATCACATCATTCATCCTTTTATGATCTAACGAATGCGTATAAACTTCGTAGTTTTCGCTAATCAACATTTGCGGTTGATACTTTTCGAAATAATGAAGGGATTCGATGAGTTTGGTGATTTTAAGAATATCCGATTTCTCATGAATATAAGCAAACAGGTCGTTGAACATGGCGTCACAATTCTCCAAATACATTACTCTTGATGAATTGGAAATCAACTGTTGAATACTTTTAGCTTCTTGTAATTGATAAAAATCTTCGCCTAAAAAATTAGGTTTAAAGTGGATCACAATACAGTCAATCGGATTATGTTTGTGAAGATAATCACCATCAAAAAGCCAATAATGCGGAATGTTAGACCCAATTAAAACACAGCTGTTTTCAGCAACACTCTGAATACAATCCCCGACGAATAAAGTTCCCATACCTTTTGCTAAATAGATAAATTCAATTTCTTCGTGATAATGCCAAAGATTATGGTGTTGCGGATAGCTATCTCTGCGCACATGTAAGTTTTTATGATAACTTTCTGTGAGGCTTAGTTTTTTCATATCATCGGTTTATATTATCCACTTATTCAAGTAAATCCTAAAATTAATACTAAAGTAGATAATATAGTTTATGTTTTAGGTAAATTGGTTTATGTAATTATTCTTTAATACCTTTAATTTTATTCCAATCAATTATAAACAAAGACCATGACGAAACAACAAAAGTATACTTTTGCAATTATACTGATTACATCACTATTTTTCTTTTGGGGATTTATTCATAATCTAGATCCTATATTAATCAAGCATTTACGCAGTGCATTTAGCTTAACACATTTCCAAGCGTCCTTAGTTGATTCTGCTGTATTCGTTGCCTATTTTTTATTGGCCATTCCAGCTGGAATCATCATGCAAAAATTTGGTTATAAGGCTGGTATTCTCGTTGGATTAAGTTTGTTCGCCTTGGGTTGCTTTTTGTTTATACCTGCGGCTAACACAGTGAGTTATGGTTTTTTCCTAACTGCCTTATTTATACTTTCTTGTGGATTGACTATTTTGGAAACAGCCGCAAATCCATATATCACCGTGTTGGGTGATCCTGCTAAAGCTACTCAACGCCTTAATTTTGCGCAATCTTTCAATGGTCTTGCAGCTTCACTAGCACCAATTGTTGGAGGAGTTTTTATTCTTGCAGAAGAGCCAAAATCTTCAGAGGAATTAGCTTCCATGTCTGAAGGGGCAAGATTAGCCTACATTCAAGCAGAAACAGGATTAGTGAAAGGACCTTATTTGGTATTGGGGTTAATTATATTGGTTGTTGCCGTATTATTTTTTCTGACCAAATTACCAGATATCAAAGAAGAGGAGGATGGTTCTACTGAGCATGTGGGCTTTTTCAGGAGTCTAAGACACATGCAGGTTCGTTGGGGAATTGTTGCGCAATTCTTTTATGTAGGGGCGCAAGTTTACGTATTTAGTTTTTTATTAGTTTTTGCAGAAGATGCAATAAATATGGCTGGTCAAGATGCAAAATATTACGCAGGACTAGCGGGCTTTTTGTTTATGATAGGGCGATTTGTCGGCACATTTTTTATGCGTTATATAGCTCCTTACAAATTGCTTATGCTTTATAGCATATTTTCTATACTGTTAAGTCTTATAGTGATTTTTGGAACTGGAATATTTACGTTTTATGCGTTGATTGGGATTACGTTTTTCATGTCAATAATGTTCCCGACAATTTTTGCGATCGGCATACAAGGCGTAGGAAGAGATACCAAGTCCGCTTCCAGTTTTATAATTATGTCAATCGTAGGTGGTGCGGTTATTCCTCCTTTAGCAAGTATGATTACAGATAGTACGAAGAATATTCACCTTTCTTATGTGGTGGTATTGTTGTGTTTCCTGGTTATATTGTTGTTTGGATGGAAAACACGTCATGTCAAAGCTATTCAAAATTAAAAAATAGAAATGAAGAGATATGCTTTAGGATTGGATTTAGTAAATGATCCAAAATTAATTCAAGAATATGAGGAGTACCATAAAGCTGTGTGGCCAGAAATCAAAAAATCGATAGCTGATGCGGGAATAGAAAATATGGAGATTTATCGATTTGGCAATAGGTTGTTTATGCTTATGGAGACAGCTGAGGATTTTGATTTCTCTGTAAAAGCTGAAATGGATGCTTCAAATTCAAAAGTGCAAGAATGGGAACAATTGATGTGGAAATATCAGCAAGCGATTCCAGGAGCCAAAGAAGGTGAAAAGTGGGTATTAATGGATAAAATATTTCAATTATAAATGGAAAAAGAGCGTTTGTATTTTTTACAAATACATTCAAAAGATAATGTGTTAGTTGCTTTGCAGGATTTGCAAGCAGGACAAGTCATTGATTTTGCAGGACAAACAGTTGTTTTAGTAGATCATATTAAAGCAAAACATAAATTTACTTTGGCTGATTACGATAAAGATCAGGAAATCTATATGTATGGTGTTTTGGTAGGAAAATTAAACTATGCGCTACCAAAAGGAAGTTTAATTACTGTAGACAATCTGCGCCATGCTTCAGAAGATTTTAAATTGGGTGAGCGCAAATTGGAATGGCACAAGCCGGATGTTTCGAAATATCAGAATAAAACATTTTTTGGTTTTCATCGATCGAATGGTAAAGTAGGCACCGCCAATTACTGGCTGGTCATTCCTTTAGTATTCTGTGAAAATAGAAATGTCTTAACGCTAAAATCTGCATTAGAAGAGAGATTAGGCTATAAAGTAGAAAGCAAGGATTATTCGAATGAGGTAGATTTACTGCTTGATCGATATAAAGCAGGAGCTTCTATCGATGAATTATTACAGATGGACTTAACCTCTTCTAGTATTAAACAGAAGACTAATCGGCCTTTTCCAAATGTTGATGGTGTGAAATTCTTAAATCACGATATGGGTTGTGGCGGGACACGTATGGATTCCGATGCCCTTTGTGGATTATTAGCGGGGTACATCACGCATCCTAATGTGGCAGGTGCGACGGTTCTAAGTTTAGGGTGTCAACATGCACAAGCTTCCATATTACGTGATGAAATCGCTAAAAGAGACGCTAACTTTGATAAACCGTTATACATTTTTGAGCAGCAAAAGGAGGGGACGGAAGCCGAATTGATGCAGAAGGCTCTCAAAGCAACTTTTGCCGGATTAGCTCAGGCTAATTTGCAGACGCGTCAACGCGCTACATTGGACAAACTTTGTATTGGCTTAGAGTGTGGAGGCTCAGATGGTTTTTCGGGAATATCCGCCAATCCCGCTTTAGGAATGGTTTCGGACATTATAGTTAGTTTAGGCGGTTCAGTTATCCTAGCAGAATTCCCTGAATTGTGTGGTGTTGAGCAGGAAATGAGCGACAGATGTCTGAATGAAGATATCGCTCAACGCTTCATGTACTTAATGAAAACCTACAATGCCAAAGCAGAAGCAGATGGTTCAGGATTTTATATGAATCCTTCTCCTGGAAATATTCGTGATGGTTTAATCACGGATGCAATTAAATCCGCAGGAGCAGCTAAAAAAGGGGGCACTTCTCCTGTAGCGAATGTCGCCGATTATCCCGAACTAGCAGATAAACCTGGATTGAATCTATTGTGTACACCAGGAAATGATGTGGAGAGTACTACAGCAGAAGTGGCTGCCGGAGCGAATGTTGTGCTTTTTACAACAGGTTTAGGCACGCCAACGGGTAATCCCATTGCACCGGTAATTAAAATTTCTACCAATACAACAACTTATGAACGCATGCCAGATATAATAGACATTAATTGTGGGACTATTATCGATGGACAAGAAACAATAGAAGAATCAGCTCATCGTATACTTGATTATGTCATTGAAGTAGCAAGTGGTCAACAAGTTCCAAAAGCTGTGAAGCTTGGACAAGATGATTTTATTCCTTGGAGAAGAGGTGTGTCGTTATAGAGATTATGTAATAAATACAATTTAAATTAAGATGTCAAAATTAGAAGGGAAAGTTGCCGTAATTACAGGAGGTGGAAGTGGTATTGGCCAAGCGATTTCAGAGCTTTTTGCTGCTGAAGGGGCTATGGTACATATCATAGATTTAAATGTTGAAGGTGGTAATAAGGTGGTTCAAAATATTATTTCAAATGGAGGAGGAGCGAAATTACACATTTGCTCCGTTTCGAATCAAGCAGAGATAATAAACGTTATTGATTCAATTGGCAAAGTAGATATTCTGGTGAATAATGCGGGAATTGCACATGTTGGAAATCTCGAAAACTGCGCTGAAGCAGATTTTGAAAAAGTTTTTGACGTCAATGTCAAAGGCGCATATAACGCATTATATGCTTGTGTTCCTAAAATGAAACAACAAGGCAGCGGAGTAATATTAAATTTAGCTTCTATAGCAGCGGTGGTCGGTATTGCTGACCGTTTTGCTTATTCGATGAGCAAGGGCGCTATTTACGCAATGAGCATGTCTGTAGCCCGAGATTATATGAAGTATAACATTCGAAGTAATTCTATTTCTCCAGCACGAGTTCATACACCTTTTGTGGATGGATTTATCTCGAAAAACTATCCTGGAAAGGAAGTAGAAATGTTTCAAAAACTTTCCGATTCACAACCTATAGGTCGTATGGCAAAACCAGAGGAAATTGCTAAATTGGCTCTATTCCTATGTTCGGACGATGCCGCATTCATCACAGGTAATGATTATCCAATTGATGGTGGCTTTATTAAACTCAATAACTAACAATTAAAATATAAATAATGAAATTAATACGATTTGGTGAAGTTGGTAAAGAAAAATGTGGTGTACAGATAGAAGGTGTAAATTATGATGTTTCCGATTTCGTGTCAGATTATAATGAATCTTTTTTTGAAAATGAAGGGCTAAAGAGACTACAAGACTATTTGGAAACAAATACTGAGAGACTAACTGAATTACCTAGGGATTCCAGATTAGGTGCTCCGTTTTCAAGGCCTTCCAAAATTGTTTGTATTGGTTTGAATTATAAAGACCATGCAGAAGAAACAGGAGCTGCGATACCAGCAGAACCTATTATTTTTATGAAATCTACCACCGCATTAATAGGTCCGAATGATACGGTAGTAATACCTAAAAACTCTAAAAAAACGGATTGGGAGGTTGAATTTGGAATTGTAATCGGCCAGAAAGCGACTTATGTAGAAGAAGCTGAAGCATTGGATTATGTGGCTGGATATGTATTACACAATGATATTTCGGAGCGTGAGTTTCAAATAGAGCGTGGTGGTACTTGGGATAAAGGCAAAGGCTGTGATACTTTTGCGCCGATGGGACCTGTACTCACTACAAAAGACGAAATTCCTGATATCAATAATGTAAATCTTTGGTTGAAAGTGAATGGCAAGACATATCAAAATGGTAATACCAAGAACTTAATCTTTTCTGTTCCTTTTATTGTTTCTTATGTTTCGCAATTTATGACCTTGCTTCCAGGCGATGTTATTTCTACCGGAACTCCAGCTGGAGTGGGTCTAGGATTTAATCCGCCGATATATTTAAAAGAAGGAGACGTTATTGAATTAGGAGCAGATTATTTAGGCGAGCAAAGACAAGAAGTAATTGATTATAAAAAATAAAACAATATGCGTATAGATGCTCATCAACATTTTTGGATTTATGATCCTGTGAGAGATTCTTGGATTACAGACGAAATGTCTACTATTCAGCGCAATTTTTTGCCAAATGATATTTCTCAAACGCTAAAAGATAATCGTATTGATGGTGTAGTGGCTGTTCAAGCTAGCGAAAGTCATCAGGAAAGCTATTTTTTGGCTGAGTTAGCGCAGGTTTACAAATTGATAAAAGGTGTTGTAGGGTGGGTAGATTTACATTCTGCACATATTGATGAATATTTAGAAGAATTCAAAAAACATGAGATTATCAAAGGTTTTAGGCATGTTATTGAGGCGGAACCCCATGGTGATTTCTTGAGTTCAGATGAATTTTTGCGCGGTATAGAAGCTCTCACAAAATACGATTATATTTACGATTTGCTGATTAGACCGCGTCATTATGCAAGTACATTGGCATGTGTAAAGGCTAATCCGAATCAAAAATTTATGCTTGATCATATTGCAAAGCCACCTATCAAATCCCAAGAGTTTGAAGAGTGGGCTTTGTTTATTGAAAGTCTAGCATCTTTTCCAAACGTATTCTGCAAAGTTTCGGGATTGGCAACAGAAGCGGATTGGACGAATTGGCGACTGGATCATTTTACACAATATATTGATCATGTCATCAAAAGTTTTGGTAAAGATCGTGTATGTTTCGGATCAGACTGGCCGGTTTGTTTACTAGCAGCCAGTTATGAACAAAGCATCGAAATTGTTCAAGATAAATTAAAAGATTTCACAAACGAAGAACTCGATAAGTTTTGGGGACTGAATGCCGTGAAATTTTATAATCTCAAATAACTAATATGGACTTAAATTTAAAAGGCAAAGTTTTCATCGTCACGGGTGGAGCAAAGGGTATTGGTAAAGGCATTGTTTTGGCGTTAGCAAAGGAGGGAGCCATTCCTGTCATTGTTGGGCGTAAACAATCCGATAATAATTTGGTAAAGGATGAGGTTGTAGCTTTAGGAGGCGAAGCCTTATGCGTTGAAGCAGAATTGTCCAATCCTGAAGAATCTAAAAAAGCAGTAGACGCCACTTTAGAGAAGTATGGTCGGATTGATGGGATTGTAAATAATGCAGGGCAAAATGATGGAGTAGGATTGGAAAATGGTAATTATGAAGATTTTATCCAATCTTATCATAAAAATGTGGTACACTATTATTTGATTGTACATCATGCATTATCCGCTTTAAAAGAATCTAAGGGAGTAATTGTAAATATTAGTTCTAAAACGGCAGAAACAGGTCAGGGAGGTACTTCGGGGTATGCAGCATCAAATGGAGCACGCAATGCCTTAACGAGAGAATGGGCCGTTGAATTGTTACCTTACGGTATTCGTGTGAATGCCATTATAGTAGCTGAATGTGCTACTCCACAATACGATACTTGGATTCAAACATTGGATAATCCAGAGGAAACATTGAAGAAAATTACAGATCGTATCCCCTTGGAGCATCGTATGACGACTCCAGAGGAGATTGCAAATACAGCTGTGTTTTTACTTTCCAATCGATCAAGCCATACTACGGGACAATTGGTTTATGTCGATGGGGGATATGTGCATCTTGATCGTGCTTTAATAAAAGAATAAAAACAAAAGGGGATTTTTAAATCCCCTTTTGTTTTGCTTTTAATTATAGTATATCTTAGCTAAATTATCTGGATCAAATCCCTTTTCTAATATTCCATCGAACTGGAAATTAGAATGTTTGTTATCTGCAAAACTACTTTCAGCTGAGTTTGCAAAAACTTTGGTTTGCTGAAGGTCTTTTTTAGACTTAATAGACTCCAATACGTTCCAACCTGATAATGTAGGCATGATGACGTCCGTAATCACAATATCTGGTTTTGTTTTTTCTATATAGGAAAGCGCATGCTCTGCGTCTTCAAAAAATTGAATATTCTTAAAATTGCTAAAAGCTTGTTTTGCTAATAGCAAGTTTATCTTATTATCATCAATGAAGACTATAGAAGTATCTACAGGAATTTCCTTTGTAACCCTAGATTGAATTGTAGGTTTTTTATTAGCAACAGATTTATTCATTGAAACTTGTAAAGTAAAAGTGGAGCCTTTTCCTAATTTACTTTTTACGCTAAGTTTGCCATTTATTTGCTTCGCTAAAATCTGAGATATGTGTAGTCCTAATCCAAAACCAACTTTGTTTTTTTCGCCATCGACAGTATAGTATTTCCTAAAAACCTGATCGATTTTTTTATCGTCTATTCCTATGCCTGTATCCACTATATCTATGGATATTTTATCATTTACAATTTTGCTTTCGAGCTTAATACTGCCTTTGTTGGTGTATTTTAAGGCATTATTAATTAAATTAGAAATTACTTGTCTAAGCCTAAATTCGTTGGATTTAATTTTTAATATAGGATCTAATTGATTTTCGTTAATGAAAGTAAGACCTTTTTGCTCCGCTTGGTATTTATGTAAACTGAAAGTGTCGTTGATAATTTTAGAAATATATACTTCATCAAGTACCACGTCCACAGCACCAGATTCTATTTTACTTAAGTTGAGAATATCATTAACGGTATTATTGATGAGATTAATGTCGTAATTGATATTTGACAGTAATTTGTCATCAATTTCTTCCGCTTTATTGGAAGTCAACAGCTTCATAACACCTTTCAATGAATTTAGAGGTGTACGGATCTCATGACTGATATTGGTTAATAAACTGGTTTTTCCTCGGCTAATTGTGACGCATAGTCTTTCTCTTTTATCAATTTGTTCTCGTATTTCGATACGACATATTGATAATATATAATAAACATCAACATTAAAAGAATCACACATAAGGCCATTATAGCATACGAGCGAAACTTTTGCGTGTTGAATTTATAGAGCACATAATCATCTTTTTCCACTGTTCTGAATTTTAAAAATTCAATTTCTCGAATGGCTTCAATTGATTTTTTGAGTTCATTTATTAATTCATAATTGGAAGTGATGATCTTTCTTTCTTTTTCTTTGGAAAGTAGATAGACCCTTCTTAAATCTTTTATATTGCTTATATAGCTTGCTTCATTCGTACGAATGAGATTTTCAATATACTTTTGAACAATGTCGATTTGGTTTACATTTAATACCGCGGTATTATTAGTGTTGAGAACTGTATCATTTTTAGCATTGAAAATTCTCTTAAACAGATTTTGTTTTTTCTTCACTATAGTATCTGCATCAGAATCTAGGCGCGCCAATGTATCGCTTAAAATGCGATTGATAACCGAATCACTGCTGACAATTCGATCTCTTTGGACTGTTCTTAAATTATTATTATTCTTAGCAAAATTCTGGTCTGCGAAAATTATTAAATCGTCTATCTGCTTTTTAAGTGCTAAATATTGCATAGATAGCGATTGATCCAAAATGGCAATTTCCTTCTTTTGGACTTTGGTGTTTTGCTGCGCTGGAATAGTATCCAAAGCGTGAATTATTTGCCCTAATGTATCTAATTTACTTTGATAGGCTTTAAAATTCTTGTCATCGAAAGATATAGCATACAATCGAAATAAATTGTCTACTTCTGTGAACGTCGAGAAAAGCTCATATAACGCCGGCGATACCTTGGAATTATGAGATTAGGCAAGATTTAATCTATTTTCAACTTGCTTATACTGTTTGTATTGTTTTATGAATATGGTGCAAAGAATACTGAAAGATACTAGGATAACTAGCACTAACAATAATCTCAACAAAAAAGTTTTTCTAATTGGCACGGTTTTGCTATTTGTATGCGTAAAGATATCAATAATCTATTTATTATCAATAATTCACTACAAATATATTTATTTAAATAATATAATTTTATCTAAAAAGAATAATTATTTGTTATATTGAAAATTTAGTTTTTTTAATCCTTCTTTTATTTCTGGAGCATTCATAAACAAATTCCAGATAAATTGGGATCGATAATTCTCAATCATTACGATAATTGGTCCTTGATCAATAGCGAGATAACGTTGAGGAAACCAGTTCGCCGTTTCACTATAAGCATCATAAAAACCATAAGGCCCCCAAACTTTTGACTCCAGATTCTGAAACAAATAATTAGCAAAGGCGATACTTTCTTTCGGACTGTAAGGCATAGATGATAATGCTGCGGTAGGAGAAATTACGCCCTTATCATTATCTGGGTGATGGGCTTCATATCCATTAATCGAATAGCTGGCTGTTAATCCCCAACCTTTATCCGGACCATAACCTAAATAATTATTAGGATTATCATCTGCATAAGCGATATTGATACGTGTATGATTTTTAACAACCTTTCCATAATCCACATAGTCATCTTTTAAACCATTCGGATTTAATCCAAGAAAGCTGTAATGTGCCCAAAATAATGGACCTACTTCTCCCTGAATAGCATTATGCTTTGCTACAGTAGGTATATTATATTTTTCAATAGCTGTTTTAATTTTTCCATTTCGGGTCCAGCCATTTACATAAACTTGTTTGTCGATTGGAAAAGTAGGAGATGAGGCTGCTAATATATAGGTGATTAAGCATTCATCAAAACCTTGAATAGGATGATTCATCCCAAATTCGTGTTCTGGACTCCAATGCCAAAAGATAACATTTGATCCGTTTGTATAATGTGCCCAATCAATTTCTTTCCATAGTTTGTGGGCTAATAGAGCGATGTCTTTCTGCTCAGGACTACCATTTTTATAGTACTCCCGAATACAAATCAGCGACTGCGCTAGAAAAGCTGTTTCTACGATATCTCCGCCATCATCTTTATTGCCAAAAGCTTTGACTTTGCCAGTAGGACCATCATACCAATGCGCATATGCTCCTTTAAAACGTGGGATTTTATCTAGATAATTTAAAGCTTTTTTAAATCGTTCTAAGGCTTCTTGGGGTTGAATAAAATTTCTTTTTTCTGCAACCAATATACTCATCAATCCAAAACCACTACCTCCAATAGTAATCACGTCTTTATCATTCTGCGGATATACACCATCCAAATGAATGCGTTCACGCGCAAGACCAGAAGTAGGTTCAGCACCTTCCCAAAAGTATTTAAAGGTTTGTCGCTGAATTTTGTTCAATAATTCTTCCGTCTGCTTATCATTTTTTGGTAAGTCAGTTGTTTTACATCCTATAAGAAATAATAGTATAAAAATATATGAAGGGATTAATTTCATGAAATATTATTAAAACCTCCTCTCAATAGAGAGGAGGAAGTTTTATACTTAACTATAATCAGGGTTTTGAACTAATATTCCAGCAGATTTATCAATTTCTGGCTGTGGAATAGGGAAGAAGCGATGTTTTAATTGGTAATTAGAATGTCCGGCGTCGCGCATGGTCTGTACATCAATATCCCAACGTATCAAATCATAGAAACGTTCGTTTTCCATACCCAATTCAACCTGTCTCTCATGTCTTATGACGTTGCGAAGAGCAACTTGATCACGTGTTGAAATGGCTGGTAAAATGGTAGTATTGCCTCCTCGTGCACGGACTCTAACTCTTTCTAATAAATCTAAAGCTAGATCTGTATTCGCTGCCCCACCAACCTCATTAGCAGCCTCTGCTGCTAGTAATACTATATCCGCATAACGTATTATACGTACATTGAACCATTCTCCGAAACGGCTGCCATATCGTGATCGTAAGGTAGGATTAGTATACACTTTTTTATTCCAATAATCTCTTGGTAAATTATCGGGTAAAACTTCTCCATAAGGTTCGTTGCGTTGTCCGCTATATAATACGGTCACATCTTTACGGGGATCATCTGTTTCAAAAGCATCAAGCAAACGTTGATTAGGAACATTCCATCCCCATCCTAAATCCCAAGCGCCAGATCCACGGACACCTTGTCTACCAGCGTAAGTAACCCCAAAATTTTGAACGCCATCGAATAAAGCTTGAATTTCAAAGATGGATTCTTTACTATTTTCACTCTCCTCACGGAAAATCATATTATAAGGTACACTCAAATCATAAATACCGGAATTAATAATTTGCATCGCAGAAGCTAAGCCTTCGCTGTATCTTTTACGAGCCATGAAGGTCTTGGTTTGTACAGCCAAAGCTGCTCCTCTTGTAATACGTCCTGGATGACTTGGCCATGTTTCAGGAAGATACGCCACCGCATCGGCTAAATCTTCATCGATTTGTCTATATATATCATTGATACTTGATTTAGGAATATTAGCGGAAGCTTGATCAGTTATCTTGAAATTAATAAGAGGTATTTCCCCAAATGTTCGAACCATATTAAAATATGCCCAAGCACGTAAGAATTTGACCTCTCCAATATTAGCTAAAGTTCCTTCTGTAGGATTATCAATAGAATCTGCTGTAGCCAATACATTATTAGCTAGATTGATTAAATTGTAATGTCCAGTCCAATAATTATTGACTAACCAATAATCCAATGGATAATTAAATTCATCAAAGATAGGACCTGCGGCAGCATTATCGCCTGAATTACTGCCTAAACTGGCATCATCCGAGCGAATATTGTGCAGCACCACATAAGGCAAGCCACTCGTTCCTTCGCTTCTTAAACCTGCATAAGCCGCAAATACTTGACCTTCTAAGGAACCCGTAGGCATTTCTTCTTCCGTAAATCGCCCTTTCGGTTTAATATCTAACCAATCTTTACCACAGCTGCTTATGAAAAGAAGCAGGGCTATGCTTAGAATAAATTTATAAGTGTATATCGTTGTTTTCATAATTACTTACTTAAATGCTTGTTAAAAATTTAAGTTTAAACCGAATGTATAAATCGCTGGAACAGGATAAGTTCCGTTGTCTACTCCAAATGAAGTCGTACTTCCGCCAATCTCAGGGGTAAAGCCAGTATTTTTTGAGAATGTAGCGACGTTTTGTGCATTCAAAAACAATCGCAGATTTTGAAGACGCATTTTATTCAATGTTTCAGAAGGGAAGGAGTAGCCTAAAGTAATATCACGAATTCTGAAGAAACTTCCATCTTCAATAAAGTAAGTAGAATATTGTCTATTTACTGATCGGCCTTCATGAAGTATAGGCTCCCAGTTAGAGGTTCCTTCACCATTCCAACGTCCTAGACGGTCTGTAAGAAAATTGAACGTTGCAAATTGGTTTTGATTCCAAGTACGCAGAATTTCGTTGCCATGTACACCTTGGAATTCTATGCCTAAATCAAAATTTTTGTAGGAAGATGAAAGAGAAATTCCATAGAAAAAGTCTGGCGTAGGATTACCAATCATGGTTCTATCTTGCGTATTGATTACGCCATTATTATCTATATCTCTATATTTGATATCTCCTGGTAAAAAGGCTCCTCCGCCTAATCCATTTGTAGCATATTGATTAATTTCAGATTGATTTTGGAAAATACCATCGTGAACATATCCCCAGAAGTAACCAATAGGAAAACCAGCTACCGTACGAGATGCACCGCTTATAATATCGTAACCGTCTGTAGATAGTTTAACTACATTATTTTTAATAGTAGTAATGTTAGCTCCGATGGAGAGGTTCCAGTTTTCGGATAGACTTTGCTGCCAAGTAGCAGCTGCTTCAATACCTTTATTTTGGATAGTTCCTAGATTACTTAATCCAGGTTTACTTCCCAAAATACCAGGTACGCGAACTAAAATATCTTCTGTATTCTTATTGTAATACACTGCTTCGACACTTAGCTTATTCTGAATAGCATTAAATTCAAAACCTGCTTCCCAGCTTTTCACGACTTCCCAATGTAAATTTGCATCAGGAATATACTCTGCTTCATACGCAGGAACTAAATTATCTCCAAATACGGCAGAGTTGCCAGGTACCATCAGCGGGTACATCGGATACCAATTACCTCCTACATTTTGATTTCCTAAAGAAGCCCAAGATCCCTTTAGTTTCAGGTTGTTGATGGATTCTACATTTTGCATAAAGCCTTCTTCGCTCAGCACCCAAGCAGCACCGATAGAATAGAAATTTTGCCAAGGTTTGCCATTTTTCGCAAAGGCAGAGCTTCCATCTCTTCTGAAAGAGGTATTTATTAAATATCTTCCATCATAATTGTACAAAGCCCTTGCTAACCAGGACAAAGTTCGGTATTCTGAGGCTGTACTGTTACCAGTAGTGGTAGCAGGATCTCCTATATTTACGTACCAATAATCTGGATCATTTGGAATTTCAATTCCTTCGCCTTGCGTTCTACGTGCTGTGGTAGCTTCATTACCTTGTAAATAAGTTGTAAAACCGCCCATTAAGGTGAGGTTGTGTTTTCCGAACGTGTTTCTATAGTTTAACAACCAATCTGTTTGGTATTTATAATGTGTGTTTTGTTCGTGATTAACGGAAGTCAATTGATTGCCAATACGTTCTGATTTATCTTCACCTTGAATATCAGGGTTGTAAACCGAGACTAATCCTTGGTAAGTCCTTAAATTATTAAATCCATAATCAGCAGATAAGTTTACCCTAAAATTGAAATGTTCTAGAAAATCAACTTCCGCGTACCAATTAGCTAAAGCTCTATAATTGATTCCAATGTATGTATTTTTTCTTTCCTCAATATCTACAAGGGGATTATTAACCTGTGCACGTTGGAAGTCAGGTAAAGTATGATAAAGACCATATTGATCGTTGAATATCGGAGCAATTGGAGCTGCAAGGATAGATCCAAATACATTACGTTCTTGTGGTAGGCGAGCGCGGTAACCATTGATGACTATACCTGTTTTAAAATTGTCTGTTAATCTTACCTCATCATTAATGTTTAACGTTATTTGGCTATGCTTCTCATGGTTAATTATTCCTTCGTCTGTAGAATATCCTAACCCTAAACGAAATGAATTCCGTTCTGTCGCTCCACTAACACTAAGATTATTGTAATTGAGAATAGCATTTCTGAATATTTCATCCTGCCAATCGGTATTGCCAGTCCAATTACTGTAGTTATAAGGTGCATCACCCTGATTAGCTCGCTGCTCATCGTACAATTCCTTGAATTGCGCAGCGTTTGCCATGTTCATACGCTTTGCCACATTTTTCATCCCTACACGCGTATTGAACTCAAAATTCAATTGTCCTGATTTAGCGCGTTTGGTGGTAATAGCGATAACTCCATTTGCTCCTCTAACCCCGAAAATAGCTAAACTCGATGGATCCCGTAGTACTTCCATGCTTTCGATATCAGAAGGATTCAGGAAATTGATGTTGTCATTTAACAACCCATCGACCACATACAACGGTTTAGCACCATTGATGGAATTCGTTCCCCGAATACGAATGTCTGGTTCTTGCCCTGGTCTACCCGAATTGGTCACTTGTAAACCTGGAACTTTACCTTGCAAATTAGCGATAGGATTTGTTCCTGGTCTATCCACGATGTCTTCGCCTTTTATTTGTGTGATGGATCCCGTTAAATCTCTCTTCCGAGCCGTACCATATCCGATGACAACTACTTCTTCAAGCGCATTGTCATCACTGACCAAAAACACATCAATTTGACTTTGATTTCCAACAACAATATCTTGTGGCTGATAACCAATGAAAGTGAATGTTAAGGTATCTCCCGCTGCAGCTACAATAGAATATTGTCCTACAGCATTCGTTTGTACCGCTGTCGCTTTGCTTTTTATAGAGACAGTAACACCAGGGATAGTTACTAAAGATTCTTCATCTTTTACTATCCCCGTAATCGTATTTTGCGCATTAACTGAATTAGCATAGAGCAAAATCATGAACAAAGTAAATATATACCTCATATTATTTTGGTTTATAAAGTTTATGTTTATTAGTTTGGTAGTTTTGTAAAGTGATTAGCCTTCAATTAAGCCTAACTTTATGTTAGTGTTCTACACAGTATACTTTGTATAACAAATAAGTGAAATTTTCGTTTGATGGAAGAAGAGAATTTCTTTGTTTGAGGAGGAGGGGGAAATAAAAAACGGAATATGTTTGGCATATCCCGTCTTTATTTATGTGAAAAGTATACTATCCTTTTCTCAAATATTTTGTAAGAATTACGATAGTTTGACCATCGATTTTTCCTTCGATATACTCTGTGTTATTCGGGTCAAGGCGGATATTTTTTACCACTGTTCCTAATTTAGCGTTAACAGAAGAACCTTTTACATCTAATGTTTTGATCAACACCACCGTGTCACCTTCGTATAAGCGCGTTCCGTTAGAATCCTGGTGGAACTCTACCGTTGCTTCTGCTTCGTGATCACCTGTTTTCTTAGCCCACTCTAAATTTTCTTCTTCCAAATATAAGATGTCTAAGTTGTCAATAGCCCAGCTTTCGTTGCGTAAGCGACTTAAGATTCTCCATGCTACTACTTGTACAGGAGCATGCTCCGACCACATGGTCTCACTCAAAACTTTCCAATGTTCAGGATCAATTTGTTCTGTCTTTTCGATTTGAGATTTACAAGTTTGACATACATAAATACTATTATCAGCATTCACGATAGACACTGGAGGAACTTCATAAACACTCAAATTGGATATGCTGTTGCACAATTCACATTTGCTTCCGCTTCTTTCTTGAAGTTGTTTTTCTAAACTCATATAGGTTAATTAAAAAACCAAAAATACGAAATATCGTTCATATTACCTTTATCAAGTGTTTTACTTAAGTTATTTTCGATTTTGGTAAGGAATTTGTTAAATTCAATAAACTTAAAATCAAATTTGAAATATGAAATGGCAAGGAGGCCGCAAAGGAGGCAACATCGAAGATAGACGAGGTATGTCTGGCGGTAAAAAATTAGCTTTAGGTGGTGTAGGTGGAGTTATAGTGTTGTTGATTAGTCTTTTTATGGGCGGAGATCCCGGTCAATTATTAGAGCAAATGCAGGGTGGTGCATTAACCACTGAGCAAGGAGAATATCAATCTACACCTGAAGAAGACAGACTGATGGAATTTTCGGAGATAGTACTGACCAGTACAGATGAAGTATGGACACATGTTTTCAAACAAGGAGGACAACAATATAAAAAAACTACCTTAGCTGTATACTCGCAGGCTACGGAAACAGGAGGCTGTGGAGTGGGGCAGTCTTCTTTTGGGCCATTTTATTGTCCTGGAGATAATACAGTCTATTTAGATTTGAGCTTTAATCGAGAATTGAGTTCTAAGTTTGGTGCTAAAGGTGAATTTGCTTTGGCGTATGTTATTGCGCATGAGGTAGGACATCATATTCAAAATCTTACTGGTGTTTTGAGTCAGACAAATGCAATGCGTGCAAAAATGAGTGAGCGCGAATACAATAAGATATCCGTGATGACGGAATTGCAGGCAGATTTTTATGCGGGCGTGTGGGCACACTATGTGAATAAGCTTACTAGTATAGAAATTACGTACGATGATATATTAGATGGTATGCGTGCTGCTGCTGCGGTGGGAGATGATCATATTCAAGAGCAAACTTATGGTCACTCTAATCCAGAATCTTTTACCCACGGCACCTCCGAACAGCGTATGTACTGGTTTAAGAAAGGTTATGAAACTGGCGATATTAATGCAGGAAACACCTTTAATGATCCAAGTTTAAGATAATATTAAAATCCCTTTGTAGTACGACAAAGGGATTTTTTTACACCCCTTTCGAAATATCTACTGGTAATTTTACCCTAGGAAACCAGTTATTCCATTTGATATATCCCAAAAATAAAAAGGACCATCTTTTATAAAATAAAGAAATAGTCACTTCTTATTATAAAATGGGTTAAAACGTGCTTTCCAATTTTTTCGAAATATTCATTTGCGACAGAAAATTGTTCAACATGGAAAGCATCTTGACTACAAATAACTTGTTTATTTCTAAATGATTATCGATAGTTTAATGACTTCAATTTAGGATAAGATGTTTATGCAACAAAAGTAACAAATGCGTTATTTTGCATTTTTATTATTTAAAATCTGCATTATTTAACATATTTTCGCGTTGTTATGCGTTTTTTGAAAATATTTGTAATCGTGCAGATTCTTTTTTATTCAGAATCATCCTTTGCACAGAAAAGTTCTTTACCAATACATTGGCATCATAGTAATAGCGATCAAGGTTATTTTGGAGTTAACACAAATCAAGCTTATGAATATATCAGCAATCAGAAACTCAGCTTGAAACCTGTAGTAGTAGCTGTTATAGATGGCGATTTAGATACCAATCATGAAGATTTAAAATCCAATTTGTGGGTTTATACCAAACCAAATAAACATTATCCTGAGGCAGTAAACGGCTGGAACTTCTTAGGAACGAGCAACAATACTCATATCACAAAAGTAGGTACAGAGGCTTTTCGTGAATATAAACGTCTACGTCCCAAATATGAAAATACTAAAATTTCGGATTGGAAGAAGAAACAGGATATTGCTGAATTCAACTATTTCTTGCAGGTAAAAAAAGATGCTAAAATCCAGGGCTACCTTAATTTCTTTCCAATAATCAAATTAACTTACGAAGCATTTCGTTTGACGGATTCTACAATCAAAGCACAAAATTTGGATGGATCAGCTTTATCGATAAAAGATTTAGCAAACTTAAAATCTGATGCTACTACGCAAGAATATATTGAAGCAGCTAGACGTTCTTCCTTTCGCTATGCAGAAACGACGAAGTGGAACGATTTATATGCTTTTCAGGTACAGGAATATCAAACAGCTGTAAAGCGAATTGAGAGTTTGGATGATCAATCGAATCCTAGATATACCATAGGCGATAACATTAAATCATTAGGTGATAAATATTATGGTAATGCGGTGTTGGTGGATTCAAATAGCTTCCATGGTACATTCGTTGGTGGGCTAATTGCTGCTGATCGTCATAATGAAATTGGAATAAATGGTATTGCTGATAATGCTAAATTGATGGGGATTCGTGCGGTTCCGGACGGAGATGAATTTGATAAAGATATTGCTTTGTCTATTCGCTTTGCTGTGGATTATGGTGCAAATATCATTAACATGAGCTTTGGTAAATATTATTCGCCAAATAGCAAATGGGTAACTGACGCAATTAAATATGCCATGCGCAAGAATGTAATTGTTGTTCAAGCTGCTGGTAATGACAATAAGAATTTAGACACAATCAATAGTTATCCGATCAAACCTGCGAAAATCAAGAAAACTAAAAATTCATACTTACGTATTGGCGCTTCCACAAGTGAAGGAACAAAAGCTTCTTTTTCTAACTATGGCAGCAAAGAGGTTGATTTTTTTGCGCCAGGCGAGAAAGTGACTTCTACATCTACATTTGATCAATATAAAACGGCGAACGGAACTTCATTCTCCGCGCCTATAGTTTCAGGTGTGGCTGCTTTAGTTTGGGGAGTTTATCCTGAATTAAAAGCTTACGAAGTTGTAGAGATTTTGAAACGTTCAGCTGCTAAAAATCATGTAGCGGGTCTTCAGAATTATGCGGTTACGCCAGGAATCGTAGATGCTTACCAAGCATTATTAATTGCTTATGAATATGTTAAGAAATAGTTCGCTAGCCTTTATTTTATTTGGTTTTGTTTCTGTGTACGGGCAGACATTGCCTGTCAAGTCTAAGTATGAATCTTCGAGTCAACTTATTACGAATAACAGTATTAACGTAAACTGGAAAAGCTCAGCTGCCTATTATGTGTGGACAGCAGGTGAAGACAAGGTTTTGTATAAAATAGATTTAAGAAGCAAAAAGAAAACCAAGATTACTGACGAGAATACATTAAAATCACTTCTTCAAAAAGGAAACTTCGGTACTGCTACGGAAATTGAAAAGTGGAATTTGTACAGTTATCAGGTAGATGATAAACAAACTTCTTTGTCTTTTAAATTCAAAGGATCGAATATTATCTATTCCTTTCAACAAAAAATCCTTAAGCAAGAAGAAGTAAAAACTTCCTCTAATAAAGGGGGATATAAAGCTCCTTCAGCTGAATATTGGAAGAAATTTAATGCTGATAGCACGAAGTATATTTTTGGTAAAGGTCATCAGTTGTATTTGTTTGATGTTAAGGCTAATAAAGAGTATAAATTATCATGCGATGGTGAGCCTTATTTCTCTTACAATAGTAATAATACGGCGGATAATGATACGACAAAGATTGTTAGTACAAGCGCTATTTGGTTAGGAGATAATGTCTTAGCTTGGCGTGAAGATAAGCGCATGATTGGGGAAATGGCAGTAATTAATAGCCTATCCAATCCTCGTCCAACTATTCGCACGTATAAATTTCCTATGCCGGGTGACTCTACCACAATAGGGTACGATGTCAAAATTTGGAATACATCAAATCGTGAGGCAAGAACGATTAAAGTTACCGAAGAAAAAGATCAGCGTATTATTCTTGCTGGACAGCTTGTCAATGGAAGAACCTATTTGTGGGCAGATCGTTTAGGTACTAATACGTCTTACACTTACTTCCTAAGACGCTCTCGTTCGAATGAGAAAGTAGAATTGTGCCGTTTGGATTTCAATACAGGAAACGTAAAAGTATTGATTACTGAATCTACATTACCGCATGTAAATGAGCAATTGTTTAATGTAAAGATTTTCAATTCGGATAAAGATATTTTGTATTGGTCTGAGCGCACCGGATTTGGTCAGTACTATCATTATGACAATACTGGTAAATTGTTGAACAAAATTGGTCCAAAGGGAGACTATGTGGTTAGCAAAATTGTTGAATTGGATACAGCCAAGAGAGAATTGTTCTTGGAAGTATACGGTTATTCCAAAACTGTAAATCCATATTACAAGCAATATATCAAGGCGTATTTGGATAATGAAAAAGGTGTTTTATTGACCCCAGAGGCTGCTAATAATCAAATCGAGTTTTCAGACGATAAAAAATACATCTTAAATACATATTCTACAGCTAATTCGCCGAGTACGCACGTTATTCGCGACACAAATGGAAAGTTGATAAGTACACTTGGTCAAGCGAATATCGACAAGCTAATAACTATCGGTTGGTCTGCGCCAGAACAAATTCAGCTAAATGCTGCGGACGATTCGACAATGTTGTACGGACTTTTGTACAAGCCATCGAACTTTGATCCAACAAGAAAATACCCCATTATTACTTCGGTATATCCAGGACCACAAGAGGATTTTGTACCGCAATCTTTCTCTGTAGATGACAACAACCATCAATCCTTTGCGGATTTAGGATTTTTAGTGGTTCAAGTTCCATCGAGAGGTTCTTCACCTTACAGAGGATTGAAATTCCACGGATATAGTCATGGCAATATGCGCGACTATCCCTTAGCAGATAACAAAAAGACTATAGAAGATTTGGCGAAAGAAAGACCTTATATCAATCTGGATAAAGTAGGAATCTTTGGGCACTCAGGCGGTGGTTTTATGACAGCGACGGCCATGATGACTTATCCAGACTTTTACAAAGTTGGTGTTGCCGCTTCGGGTAATTATGATCCAAACATTTATACCCAATGGTGGGGTGAAACTTATCATGGGATAAATACAACGAATAAGCCAAACTACATTCCTACGACAGCAGAATTAGCGCCTAATCTAAAAGGAAAACTTTTGCTCATTACGGGTGACGTAGATACTAATGTACATCCGGCTAATACGTTCCGTTTGGCAAATGCTTTAATCAAGGCAAATAAGTTTTTTGATATGATGGTTTTGCCTGGAAAAGATCACGGTTTGGGGGATTGGTATTACCAATCGTTAATAGCGAATTATTTTTTATTACACCTAAAATAAATAATGTTAAGAAAATTTAAGTACAAATTTCTTATACCTAATCTTTGGTTGTTACCAGCTTTGGGAGGAACATTAACTGTTACTCCTTTAGGTATTTATGCGCAGTCATCTAATCAGCAACTAAATGTTTCGGGGTATGTGACTGACGAATTTAATAATGCCATTGGTGGTGCAACAATTACACTTGCCAATGGAAAGCAGGTCATGACAAATAATGAAGGTTATTTTGAAATTAAAGCTGCCAAAGGAGAGAAGTTCAAGGTGTCTTTTATTACGATGATACCTCAAGAACTGACGGTTCAGAATGAAAAACCTATACGTATTCGTCTTCTGGCGTATGACATCAATGTCGGTGAAGTGGTGGTAACTGGTTATAATACCACGACGACAAGACGTACTACAGGTTCAGTAGCTGTAGTAGATGGGGAATTGTTGAAAGATCAACCTTTGTTCAACGTCGATAAATTATTGCAAGGTAAGGTAGCGGGGGTAATCATCAAATCATTGTCTGGAAGACCGGGAGAATCTGCTGAAATCCGCATCCGTGGTACAAATACGATTACGGGTAATGCGGAGCCATTATGGGTAGTCGACGGTGTACCTTTACAAAAAGATATTCCTACTATCAGCTCTTCACAAATAAAAGCAGGAGATTTCAATGCTATTTTCTCCGGAGGTATAGCAGGAATCAATGCAAATGATATTGAAAGTGTTACGGTATTGAAAGATGCTTCTGCGGCAGCAATCTATGGTTCAAGAGCTGCTGGAGGTGTAATCGTAGTAACGACTAAACGTGGTAAAGCTGGGCGTATGCAAACTACATATTCCAATTATTTTTCGATGAATGCCAAACCTCAACGTTCGTTAGGTTTGATGAATTCTTCGGAAAAAATTGCTTGGGAGAAAGAATTGTGGGATAGATATTCGCAGCAAGGATTCTTGAATAGCACACATTATCCGAAACTAGGCTTGGTGGGTTTAGTTAGAGGAGGTGTAGGAGAGTTTGCAGGTCTAACGCCCGATCAACAAGAAGCTATTCTCCAAGAAGCTACATTGACAAGCACGGATTGGTTTGATGAATTGTTCCAAAATTCTTGGTCTCAAAATCATTATTTAAGTTTTTCTGGAGGTAATGAAAGAAACCGATATTACATTTCTACGGGTTATGGAAACAATAATGGTTTAGTGCAAAAGACATTGCACGACCGATATAATATTGCTTCTAAATTAGATATTACACCAAATGACCGTTTGCAAATCGGGGTGAATTTGGACTTCACGGGTCAAAAGTCTAAATCTCCTTCTGTAAATCAGGATTTATTCCGTTACGCTTATTTCGCGAATCCGTACGAAAAGCCCTATAATGAAGATGGAAGCTATAGAGCGGATCGTACATTTTATAGTTTGAAAGAAGCTAATGGAGGAGGTTATGATATTTATACACCACCAAATGGTTTTAATATACTGCGTGAAATCAACGAAACCTCTAATGTTTCGGACAACTATTCTGGATCGGTAACGACTAACTTAAGATATAAGATTTCGAATCTATTCTCCTTTTCGGGAATGGGATCATATTCTTATACGAATAATCAATCGGACAACGTTAATGGTAAAAATTCCAATGCAGCTTTCCGAGATAGATTAAGTTTCGATGGTTATTTGTCTACAAGAACCTATGCCTCGATCACACAAACATCATCGGTAAACAACAGTTACATGTTGCGTGGACAATTTGAAGTTGGAAACTTCCTAAAAGGCAACAATCGTATATCTGCCTTAGTGGGTTCTGAAATTCGTTCACAACGTGCTAAATCTGTTTTTAGTAAGCGCTATGGCTACGATGAGGTAACCGGAAATGCATCTATGCCTGTTCCTCCAAAAATCAATGACCTGGTTAATTATAACGACTTAATAAATTATGCAGCGATTGTGGATGCCTTATCGGGACAAACACGTACAGAAGATGCTTTTGCTTCTTTTTATTTCTCGGCTGACTATAATTACAATCGTAAATATACCTTAAGTCTGACGGCAAGAACAGATGGTTCCAATAATTTTGGTTCCGATCAACAGTTCAATCCGACATGGTCTGCAGGTTTTTCTTGGAATGTAGATGAAGAAAATTTCTTTGAAACAATAAAACCTGTAGTCAATAGATTTACGATCAAAGCGGCTACAGGGTATACAGGTAATGTCAATCGTCAGGTATCTCCGCAATTGATTATGGATTATTTGACATCATTCCGTAAAACGTATGATGATTACTACCGTATTGGTGTAATTAGCAATGCGCCAAACAAGAATTTGCGTTGGGAAAAGACACAGGATTATAAAATTGCAGCTGATTTTGGATTATTCAAAAATAGAATTAGCGGTTTAGTAGAATATTATACGAGAACAAGTACGGACTTAGTAACATCATTGGCTGTTCCTTCAACTACTGGTTTTACTTCCCAACGTTACAATACCTCTAAAGTACAAAATTCAGGTATAGAGTTCTCGTTGAATGGTACAATAATCAAAAAGAAAGATTTTACTTGGTCAGCTTCCGCTAACGCAGCTCATAACAGTAACAAACTGTTAAAATTCTCGACGCCAACGGGCACGGCAAATACCACAGCTGGTCAGCAAGAAGGTTATCCGTTGAACAGTATTTTCACTGGAAAAGTGATAGGTATTGATCCAGCAACGGGTATTTACAAATATCAGTTACGTCCAGATGCAGTTATCACTTCGAATGCTGATTTGCGCGATGCAGCTAATTACGTGTTCTATGTAGGAACTTCTGATGCGCCATTAACTGGTGGTTTTAGCACTTCAGTTTCCTATAAACAATGGACAATGTCTGTTGGTGGAAACTTTACATTGAATAGCAAAATTGTGGATGAAGTTAATCCGCAAACGAATTACAGTACCATTTCTACGACAAATTCTGATGCGCGTGAAACCATTCCTACAAGTTACAATGATTTATATTTGCACCATTTGAATATTCCTAGAGATCGTGCACAAGTGTGGTTCCAAGATAATCCTTCAATAAGTGACTATCCGCGTTTGATCGACCATTTCGCTGCACCTATTGGACTATCCATGACTAATCCTACGAGCAGTACCATCACGAGAGCTTCTATGTTGAAAGACGTGTCATACCTACGTGTGGGTTCAATTCATATTGGCTATAATTTGAAAGATGAGGTAGTTAAGAAAATAAGATTAAGTAGTATGGGCTTTAATTTTTCTACTTCGAATTTATTCACCATTACAAATTATGATGGTATCGATCCAGAAACTCCTGGAGCAGTGTATCCATTGACACGTTCATTTTCATTTGGTCTAAATATTGGTTTTTAATATGAGAAAAATATGTATGCTGGCTTTAGCAGTTTTACTTTTCAGTAGTTGTGATAACTACTTAGAAGTAAAAACTTATGGTAAAGCTATTCCTAAAAGTTCTGAAGAATTTGCTTCTATTCTTCACAAACATCTTAACAGTATCGATAATGGAGAAGATCATGTATTGATAGAAAATGCTTCTGCTTTAGTCGCTATTGAATCCATTACAGATAATTTCAATGCTACGTTGACACAACCAGGGGGGAGTACCTTGCAAATGTATATCGGTGGTCAGCTAAGCAATAAGCAAACACGTTACCAAAAATTATATGAGGTCATTCGTGATGCCAACATCATTATCAATAACCTGCCTTCGGTACAATCTGCTGAAGAAAAGAATGTGATGGGTACAGCTTACACGATGCGTGCAATAGCTTATTTCTTTTTATTACGTGATTTTTGTGAGCCATTTGCAGATGATACACAATTAGGTGTGCCTATCGTAGTCGATTTTGATATGGAAGAACGCCCCATACGTGCTTCATATGGTGCCGTGAAATCTTTAATTGAAAGTGATTTTGATAAAGCATTGAGCTATGATATTTCAGATGAAATCTACCGATACACCGAGGATGTAATTAAAGCTTATTATGCAAAATATTATTTCTGGACTAAGCAATGGCAAAAAGCAATTGACTTGTCAGCTGAAATTGTCGACCGTCATCCATTGGTAAAAGGTTTAGAATATGCTTCCATGATCCAATCTCAAAATAATAAAGAAGCGAATGTCTTGTTACGTTCTTATTTATTCTCATTTAGCACTTCTGCAGAATTTATCAACAGCCAAGCTGTGATTAAGAATCGTCCATTAAGCAAAGACTTTGTGGAAGCTTTCACGGAGAAAGGAAATGATGTACGGTATGCCATCACGACAAATAGCAAACGCGTAAATCAAAAGCTATTTGTAGGAAAGGTGCGTTCAGCAGAATTTGTGTTGGTCTTAGCAGAAGCAAACGCGCATTTGGGGAATACGGAAGAAGCTTTAAAATGGCTAAACATTTTACGTCAAAACCGCATAACTAACTTCCAACCTTACACGTTGGCAACCTTGCCAACTGAAACTTCTTCTGGAAACATTAAAGTAGATGTGAATGGAAAACCGTTGACACCTTTAATTACGGCTATTCTAAATGAAAGAAGAAAAGAATTGCATGGTGAAGGTGATCGTTTCTACGAGTTAAAAAGAAACGGTAGACCAGAATTTTGGGTAGCCAACAACGGTCTTAAATACACTACTAAAAAATACATGTACACCTTTCCATTGCCTCGCCGCGACGTGGAATTAACACCTGGACTCATTCAAAATGAAGGATATGAATTTTAATAAAATATTGAAATGTGTCGCTGTTTTAGGATGCGTTACGATCCTATCAGCATGTGAAAAACCAAATGAAGTTCCTCCGCCATCGGAGACTTTTATTCGGGAATACAGAGCGCCAGATCCTGTTTTTCTATCGGAAGAAGAACGTGAATTGGTGAATCAACAACGTGAAGAATACAATAAACTATAATTAATAATTTTATGAAAACTAAATTTTCAGCCATTTTATTGGCATTTGTAGCCGTTGCGACTTTATTGACGTCGTGCTCGAAAGATGAAACCGTGCAGTTACCTGTTGTTGCTTTTGCAAAAGAGGTGTATGGTTTAGATTTCAACAATGAAGCGGTAGTAAAAGTGGTTTCTACAGCACCATTCGCAAACAATCAATCTGTTGATTTTACAGTTTCTGGTGGTTTGGTAGAAGGTGTGGACTACACGCTTTCCGCTAAAAAATTCACTTTTGCTAATGGTAGCAACGAAGCAACTGTCGTGGTGAAATTTTTAAAATCTATTACAGAAGACACAAAGCTTGATCTTACATTGGCTCCTGCGTCTTTTGCTACTTTAGGTTTGTCAAAAGCTTCAGTTGGTGTGGATATTTCCAACACTGTAATCTACTCTTTTGACAAAGAAAACTACACTATGACGCAATCTTCGGATGTGGTATTGCAATTGAGCAAAATTTCAGGTGCATACACTACAGAAGAAGCATTAACTTTTGAAGTAGAAGTAGATCCTTCATCTACAGCGGTAGAAGGTGAGCACTTCAAATTCAGCAATGGTAAAACAATCACTATTCCTGCTGGGCAAAGCAAAGGAACTTTGAAATTGGATTTAATCAAACAAGAGGCTGGTAAAGAGCAAGTAGTATTAAAATTGAAACAAGTTCCTTTCATCTTGAAACCAGGTAACTTTGATAAAGCTTCAGTAGTAATTTTCGGTAGCCTATACGATAAATTAGTAGGTGAGTGGAAATACGCAGCTTTCACAAACGAAGATTGGTGGAAAACAATGAATAACTTCGGTGTGGATGATTTAACGAAATTAGCTAAAGGTGCTGCTACTGACAAATTAGTCTTCAACGAAGAAGGTTTGACAACAGCCTTGACAAGTGACCTTAAAAATTATTTTAGAGATTCTAAATTAATCAATTTAGGTGAGGTTGCTGAAAGATTACAAGAAGAGGCTGGATACCCAAGAGTTCAAATGTTGGTAGTCAAAGCTTTGGCAAATGTGAAATTCTCGGCTACGAATGTAGCAGAACGCGAAGCGCAAATTGGTTTCCGTGTTTTTACTACAAATGACGGTGTAGAAACTTTAGAAGTAACTATCTTTGATTTCGAACCAACTGATTTCTTGAAAAACACGTACGATATATACAAATCATTTGGTGACAGCCCAGCTATGCGTTTCGCACCATTACGTTACCACTTTACAAAAGTAAAATAAGCTAAGGTTTTAACTTAGAAATATAAAAGGCAGAACTCATGTTCTGCCTTTTTTTATAAACTATCAAGTATTTAATGTCAATTCTAACTTAACTTGGTAGGTTTCTTCATCCGATTGGATGTCTAAAGCATACTTATTAGGATATAATAGATTAAGTCTTTCTTTCACATTATTCATACCTATACCACCTGAGTTTTTTCGCGTTGTTTTATATGGATTTTTAATATTCTTTACAGTCAATGTAAGTACATTCGTAGTGCTTAATGTCGCTTGAATATCAATCGAAACAGGGGAGATGTCGACTCTACCATGTTTGAAAGCATTTTCAATAAAAGGTATCAAAACCATAGGTGCTATCTTCAATTGATTATCCTTGTTGATATTGAAATTATAATGAATATTTTGTTGATATTCTTCAGGTAATCTTCTGCGTTCTAGTTCGAGGTAACTTTTAATATAATCTAGTTCTTTATCTATAGTAACATATTTTTGGTCACTTTCATAAAGCATATAGCGCATCATTTCGGACAAATCCATAATGATGTCTGCCGTGGTATTGTCTTTATTTATTTTAGCGCTAGCATACGCTGTATTCAGTACATTAAATAGAAAATGTGGATTGATCTGACTCTTTAGGAATTTGATTTGTGTCTTTAAATTTTCTTGAATCAATAGTTGATTTTTACGTTCGTTATTCAACCATAAGATCGTTAATCCAATTAATGAGCCGGCAAGTAAATAGATGAAGTTTGCTGCGAAGTTTATTATCACAATTTCAAGAAAGAAATTGAGGTCTTTAGTTTCTATTGGAATAAAAATATAATCTACAAGACATTCAATCGCTGTAATAAAAAGGTATATCGCTAAAAGCTGTAAGATTGATTTTCCTAAAGTATCATATTTGAAGTTTCGAGGAATCCAATAATGTACAATACCATGAAATAACAATGCATTCATCAGCATCCCGAAAAATAGTATTCCTTTGAAATTACTATGTTCGTGATCTATTTTTCCAATGGTATTAAATTGGGTAATAACGATGTAATAAAGCCCTAACCAAAAACAAATTATAAAAAATATCCTCAATATGTTTTTCATATTTCAAAGATATAGCTTAATTGTTAATGGTCAGTCTGTTGCGGGAAGTTTTTTATTGAAATTTAATAAGCTTTTTTTAACGTTGAAGGATTGGCGATGTGGTGGTATTCTGTGTTCCGTCCGCTGTTGCCGCTGTTAATTAAAGCTACAGAAGCCTATTGTTAATTCTGCTGCTAGGCTCTATTCGTCTGCCGAAACAGAAGCTGAATAGAGAACAAAAAGTTGAGAGTATATTCGTCAACCCGCCATATTGCCAATGCACTGTTGTAGGCATTTACTCGTCATCAAGAGGTCCAATGAAACTCAAAATATTTAAGGTATCATGAATTTTTCTAAGCAAAGGTCTGTCCGCATGAGTTCTGAAAGCCTTGACTATATCACTCACTTCTTTAACTTGATTTGGGCTTATATAACTGCTTCTTGCTAGCGTGTCAAAAGAAACAAGAATCGAATATTTAGTGTAGAGCTGTGAAGCGTATTTTGCAATGCTAATAAGCAAATCCAAGCCTGTTTCGTTAGGCTTAAGTTGAACCGAGTATGACAGTGCTAATAACATTCCTTCAGAATGGTGATTAGATAGTAACTCATCTTTTGGTAGATTATTTCGAATTATTATTTCTCCCATTTTTCTACCTAGTTCTGCCTTCAGCTTCAACCTTTCACTATAATCGGGAACACTAGTTTTGGAGATGTAGTTGTCTGCAAGCTCCAATAAAATATCTTTCTGAGTATTATTAGTGCACTCGGTGACAGTATTCTCAGAGTTTTTTAAATCAACGGCAAGCTTTACATCTTCAATTCTTTCTCTGGCGGAGGAGAGTTCAAGTTGCGTATTTTCAATTTTTTGCTTGCTCTCTTGCGCTGTTTTTTCAGCCTTCTTAGCAGCTTCTAATATTCTCTCTCCAATTGTAGTGATAAATCTTCGAGAGAAAATTGAAGCGATTAAGCAGAAACCAGCAAATATCAAGTAGTCATTGTTGTCTTGACTACTAACAAGATTGCTGGAAATCATTTTGAGAAATGCAGGGACTAATAAAGCCGCACCGATACCTAATAGAATATATTTAAGCTTTGCGAGTTTATCCTTTCCATCCTTCTCGTGAGTATCAAAATTATGCAAGTAGTTGAGGTAACCGCCGAACTAACCGCTGGCAACCATAATGCCAATGATTATAAATAAGTGGGTGTCCATTTTGCAGTCCATGTTTAGTTGATTTAGAATAGTTTGTCAATTGCCTACAACAATTGGTTTTACGAAAACTAATATACAAAAATGCTTCGCTAAATCATCCTTATAGTAGTATTTCATTTATAACTATTGTATATTATTAGTTTTCACATATTTATTTTGTTTCTATTTCACATATAGCGAACAAAATAATTGTTTAATCAGCTGTAGAGTTTTGTGTAGCGAAACTATACTTTCTTGAGTTGTTAATTAAACTAGTTGTTTAATCTTTATTGTTAAACAATAGCGTAGATGGAGCTGTAAATCTACTGCACTAACAAATTACAACCTCTAATATCTGCATTGTCGAATCTGCCTAGGATTTCAAAAGATTGGTCGGGGTATATTTTGCCTAAATCTTGTGTAGCTATAAAGGAACAAGAATGTATATTCGCTAAATCAATGACATTAATAGCTCCCGTATTGCTGTTTGGGATTAAGGTCAGCGGGTCGTTGGTGTCACGGATTAATATCTTCATCCATTTTGGGGTTTGGAAGAGACCTTGACCTTTAGAGTAACCTTGTGACAATAGTTCGGTCATGCCGTATTCGGAGTGAATAGCGGATACACCAAAACCAGTACAAAGAATATGATGCAGTTCTTCGCGAATCATTTCTTTGCGTTTTCCTTTCATACCGCCCGTTTCCATAACGATTAATTCAGGAAAGTCGACTTTGTATTTCTCAACAAAATCCAATAGGGCATAGGTGACACCTATTAATAATGTCTTTGTGCCTTTGGCTTGTAATTGTTGCAAAGTCGCATACAGTTCATCGTGATTATACAGGAAGTAATTGCTTTCGGGCTGTTGCGAGGCTTGAATCAAATCATTCACCATATAGATTAACGAAGAACCTTCACGTTCTAAGTAGGATGGAAGCAACGCTAATACTGCAATATCTTTGATACTACCATAGAACTGTTCAAAAGCTTTACGAAAGCTCATTTCATACCATTCCAAGTCGTACACATGGTGCTGACTGTTGATCATTCCTGTAGTACCCGAACTGGTAAAAGTAATTTGTGGCATACTATCTAGCGTCGACACCTTTTGTGTTTTGAAGAATTGAATCGGTAGAAAAGGAATTTCACTATAATGGCTGATAGCTGAAGTGTCTATATGCAGATTGCGTACATATTGTTGGTAGACTTTATTGTTTTCAAATTGATATTGGAAAACTTCTAAGGCAACACGATTGAAATCTTCTTCATTCTGAATAGAAAAAACACTTTCTTTAGCTATCATAGTGTGCAAATATAAGCATAAAAAAAGCGTCTCAAATTACTCGAGACGCTTCCAATCGTTTTATTACAATAATATTTTATTATACCATACCACCATCTACTGACAATGTTTGTCCTGTGATGTATGATGATAAGTCAGAAGCTAAGAATAAACAAGCATTCGCGATATCGTCTGTAGAACCCGCACGTTTCAATGGAATACCAGCTTCCCAACCTGCTACTACTTTCGGATCTAATACGTCAGTCATTTCTGTACGGATAAATCCTGGAGCAATCACGTTTGCACGGATATTACGAGAACCTAATTCTTTAGCTACCGATTTAGTGAAACCGATGATACCTGCTTTAGAAGCTGCATAGTTCGCTTGACCTGCATTACCTTGGATACCAACCACCGAAGACATATTAATAAATGAACCTTTACGGTTTTTCATCATAACTTTAGAAGCAGCTTTCGTTACGTTGAAGATAGATTTCAAGTTTACATTGATCACATCATCCCAGTTTTCTTCTGTCATACGCATCAAAAGACCATCTTTTGTAATACCTGCATTATTAACGACGATATCGATAGTGCTAAAATCAGCAACGATGTCATTAATTAATTTTTCTGCTTCATCAAATTTTGAAGCATCTGAGCGATAACCCACGACTTTAGTACCGAAAGCTTGTAGTTCTTGCTCCAAAGCTTGACCTTTTTCTACAGATGAAAGGTATGTGAAAGCCACATTAGCGCCGTGTTGAGCAAATACTTCTGCGATTTTACGACCGATTCCCTTAGAAGCACCGGTTACTAAAGCTGTTTTTCCCTCTAATAATTTCATATAGCAATTTTTATAGTTTCAATTTTACCTCTGATGAAGATTCCTTCATTTTGGAGTTAAAAACAAAAATACACAAATTTTGAAATTGTAGTAATTTATTAAAAAATGACAGTGAATTTCATTTCCGAACCAAGATTGACTTTTTGTTAAAAAATTTCAAACTATATGAGTATAAATTGACAAAATCATTCGTTAGAAAGATTTATGAATGTTAATTTTGTTGGAATTAATACTAGTCATGGGCAAGAAAAAACAAAAATCAGAAGTTGATGTAGTGCTAATTGGTGGGGGTATCATGAGTGCTACTCTAGGTACATTGATCAATGAGTTAAATCCTGATATTAATATTGAGATTTTAGAGCGTTTGGACGTTGTAGCAGCTGAAAGTTCGGATGCATGGAATAATGCAGGAACAGGTCACTCTGCTTTATGTGAATTGAACTATACGCCTCAACAAGCTGATGGTTCAGTAAAAATTGATAAAGCCATCAAAATTGCAGAACAATTCGAGATTTCGAAACAATTTTGGGCATATTTGGTTGAAAAAGGGGTTATTCAAAATCCTGAACACTTCATTCGCAAAGTGCCTCATATGAGTGCGGTATTTGGCGAGAATGACGTGAAATTCTTAAAAACACGTTACGAAGCATTGACTAAACAAACGTTGTTCAAAGGTATGGAATATACGGAAGACAAGACGTTGTTAGAGCAATGGGTTCCATTAATGATGCAAGGTAGAACAGGTAATGAACCTATCGCTGCTACAAAAATGGATATCGGTACGGATGTGAATTTCGGTGCATTGACTAGAGATTTAATTAAGCATCTTTCTACAAAGAAAAACATTAATATTTCGGTTAATCAAGAAGTAAAAGATATCGATCGTGAAGATGATGGCCGTTGGGAAGTAGAAGTAAAAGACCTTAAAACTGGTGATAAACGCGAAATCAAAGCGAAATTTGTATTCATCGGTGCAGGTGGTCACTCTTTATTATTGTTAGAAAAATCAGGTATTCCTGAAGCTAATGGTTACGGTGGTTTCCCTGTAGGTGGTCAATGGTTGAGATGTACAAATGAAGAAATCATCAAACAACACCAAGCGAAAGTATACGGTAAAGCATCTGTAGGTGCTCCTCCGATGTCTGTACCTCACTTGGATACACGTTATATCGATGGTAAACAAGCATTATTGTTCGGTCCTTATGCAGGATTCTCCACTAAATTCCTGAAACAAGGTTCATTCTTCGATTTACCAGCTTCTATTAAGTTGTCAAACATCAAACCGATGTTGTCAGCAGGTTTGGACAACTTAGATTTAACTAAATATTTGATTACGGAGGTGATGAAAAAACCAAAAGACAAATTAGAGTCTTTGAAACAATTCATGCCTACAGCAAAAATGGAAGACTGGGTTATCGAAAAAGCAGGTCAACGTGTACAGGTTATTAAAAAAGATCCTAAACATGGTGGTGTGTTAGAATTCGGAACAGAAGTCGTTTCAAGTGCAGATGGTTCTATCGCTGCTTTATTAGGTGCTTCTCCTGGTGCTTCGACTTCAGTGGCTATCATGATTCAATTATTGAAAAAATGTTTCCCTGAAAGAGCCAAATCAACAGAATACAAAAATAAACTTCGTGAGATGATTCCTTCTTGGGGTCAATCATTGAATGACAATCCAGAACTTTGTGCGCAAGTTCGCGAGCATTCGCAACGCGTATTGAAAATGGATTAATATATAAGTAAAGAAACTTATGGGGTGCTAGAGTAGAGCCGTAAGGCTCTACTTTTTAAGCTGAGATTATACCCAATTCCGTCTATCGGAAGGAACCTGATCCAGGTAATGCTGGCGTAGGGATTAATTTCTAAAAGCTATCAAAGCATTTCCGTAAGTGTAGTTTTAAATTATTTTAACGCACTTAAATGGAAATTATAGACCAAATAATTCAAGCCTTTCAAGCTACTTCGTGGTTAGAAAGATTCTCTGTCCTCTGTGGCATTATCCAAGTATTACTGAGCAAAAACAACAAAGTTTCCAATTACCTTTTTGGAATCTTAGGAATTGTTTCGGGTATGTATGTGCTTTTTGGAGCGAAACTTTATGCGGATATCGCTTTAAATATGTATTATCTCGTCATGAGTATATACGGTTGGTGGTATTGGAAAACCAATAAAGAAGCAAGCGATCAGCCTATTACTTCCTGTTCTTCCCGAGAATGGACAACGGTTATTGGGATTGTTGTAGGTGCTTTTGCGATACTGTATTTCTTTTTAATATACGTGACCGATTCGGATGTGCCTATTTGGGATGCTTGGGTTTCTTGTACGGCTTGGGCAGGTATGTGGTTATTGGCTCGACGCAAAATTGAAAACTGGATTTTGCTCAACATTAGCAATGCTTTTGCTATTCCTTTATTAATTCACAAAGACTTATATTTATTTGCCTTACTTACTACTTTCCTGTTTATTGTAGCCGTTTTTGGTTATTTCAAATGGGCTAGAATTATGAAACTTGAAGCTAAACTTTCTTAACATGCAACTAGACGAACAGACTATAGCCGTAATCCGCGATGCACAATCCAAATCTATTCAAGCGAAGCAATTGGTACCCCACCAATTGGATTTAATTTACAAAAACAATTGGTTTAATATTTGGGTTCCGAAAGAATACAAAGGGTTGGGTTTGAGTTTAATAGATGGGTTTAAGTTAATTAAGAATTTAGCGTATTGGAACGGAGGCTTTGCGTGGACAGTAACACTTTGTTCAGGAGCGAATATGTTTGCTGGTTTTATCAATCCCTCATTGGCAAAGGAAGTTTTTATTAATCCAAAAGTATGTTTTGGTGGGAGTGGAAGAGCGAATGGTAAAGCTATTTTTGACGGCGAAAAATATCACCTTACGGGGGTGTGGCAATATGCTACAGGAGCACCGCATTTGACACATTTCACCCTGAATGCTTTTATTTACGATGGCGAAATCCAGTGCGTAAATGAACAAGGCGAATCGGTGATTTATTCTTTTTTCGTTCCGAAAGAGCATGTGTTGATTCATTACGATTGGGATACGTTTGGTTTGGAATGTACGGCTTCACATAGCTTTTCGCTGGATAATGTAGCGGTAGATAAAGCGTATGCCTTTGAGCTGAAACCTTCGGAACGTAAAGTAGAGAGTACGCTTTACAAAATTCCTTTTATGACCTTTGCAGAATTGACTTTGCTTCCTAATTATTTGGGAATGTACAAGCGCTTTTTGGATTTGGTCGAAAAGTACTTTTTTGATAAGTCCAACAATCTAGATTGGGCAGAGAAGTACAGCAAAACACGTTTTCGTCAGGTCGATAGCTATCAGCAATTAGCTGAAAAGTATGAGCAAAAAGCAGAGGCTTTAATCCAAGAGCTTTGGAACCAAGTTTCGGAAGATGCAGAAAATATCTCTGCAGAATTGTTAACGGAAATAGCAAAGGAATCAAGAAGAATGGTTCGTGAAATCAGAGAAGCGGTAATTACACTATTTCCTTTGGTAGGAATTTCGGGAGCGCAAAAAGACAATGAGCTAAACATCGTTTTTCGTAACATCTTTACGGCTACGCAACACAGTTTATTGAATTTGGAAGGGTAAAACTTATTTATTTAAGCTCTGAATTTTTTCTTCAATAAATGGGTTATGATTTTTCAATTCGCTTTTAAAATCATTTAATCCATAAAACAAGCTGCTGACTTTTACTTTTGTATTTTCTGATGTACGAAAAGTGTATTCATTCATACCTGCATTAAATGTTACGTCATTAATATTTTTCCATTTTATTATTTTACAGTTTTTGAAAGCACTATGTACAATAATTTCATTTGAATCATATACAACTTTATGATTGTAGAAATAAAGTAAGCTATAAATTCCAAAAACTAAAAACATAAATAATACACTGTACACTAAAGTACTTGTCATATATGTTTCTTTATAATTGGTTGTAGTTTCAAAACCAGAGTAAATAAATGCAGTTAATAAACCCAAAAATATAACCAAGCATATATAACCGCATATAGCATAAATGATGTGTGGTTTTAATTGTCTTTTATCATTAGATAACATAATGACTTCATTGCCTTTCTTTTTAGCATAGGTACGTATCCAAAGTGAAACAGCGATAATGCCTAAAACGGTAATTATAGTTTGTAAATTCATGTAGGTTAATTAAATTGGTTAGCAATTTAATTATTTAAAAATTAAAAACAATAATTTTGTCTTATTTTTCTATCAATGCTTTCGCAATAATATCATATGCTTCTAAACGTTTCTTGGCATCAAAGATATAATTTGTTGCCATGATCTCATCCGCTTGATATTGTTCAGCAAAAGCCAAAACATCTTCACGAATTTCTTTCTCTGTACCAATAAACGTACAATTTACCATACTTTGCACGGCTTGTTCTATTTCGGGAATGCCATCATAGATTGGTTTTTCCGTGGGAGGAGAAAGTGGTTTACGTAAATTCGTCAAGATTCCTGCGAACATATTGAACAAACTCGTGGACTGGAATTGCGCTTCTTCTACAGTTTCTGCCGCCACAATGTTTACACAAATAATAAAATAAGGATTTTGTAGATATTGAGAAGGTTGGAATTTTTCGTGGTAAATTTCTGTAGCTTGTTTTAACATAGCAGGAGCGAAGTGTGCAGCAAAAGCATATGGTAAGCCCAATTCAGCAGCTAAATAAGCACTATCAGTACTAGAACCTAAAAGGTAAATCGGAATATCTAAGCCTTCTCCTGGAAATGCACGCACTTTGGCTTGTACATTGTTTTCATCCAAATATTGCTGTAATTCTAAGATGTCATCTTTGAAATAGAATGACGTATTCAAATTATTGCGACGCAAAGCCATCGCAGTGAGTTGATCTGTTCCAGGCGCACGACCTAATCCCAAATCAATTCTTCCCGGATAAATACTTTCGAGTGTGCCAAATTGTTCAGCAATAACCAAGGGCGTGTGGTTTGGCAACATAATACCGCCGGAACCTACACGGATTGTATTGGTTTTGCCTGCAATATGGCCGATTAAAACCGAAGTGGCAGAACTCGCAATATGCGGCATATTGTGGTGCTCTGCAAACCAAATACGTTCAAAACCTAATTTTTCGATATGTTGAGCACCATCAACAGCACGTTGAATGGCTTCTGATGGGTTACTGTTTTTACAAATTGTGGCTAATTCTAGAGCCGAAATTTTTAGTTTATTCATAGTAATTTAAATATACAATGAATAGGATAGAAGATTGTAAGCTGTATGTCTTTATTCAACTTTTGAGCAATGAATGACAATATGGTTTTCCGCGTAATCCGTCACAAAATATAGGAAATCTGCTCCTCCGTCTTTGATTTTGAATTTCTTACGAATCTCATCTACTTTTATTGGGAAATTTTTGGTGGCTACATTCGCCTTTGCAAACGTGTTTAGTTTCTTAAATTCGCCTAAAGAGTACACGTTTTGGATTTTAAAAGTACGTCCAGGAAAATCCTTAACCAAATTTTCGGAAGTATAGAGGTGTGTATGTGTATGCAGTTTAAACAAGCCAAATGCTTTGGCTACACTTTTAAAAGCTCCAGCTTTGGTAATAGCCACATCTGGATCGTACAGATAGTTTAAGGGTTCGGATGTTTTGACTAAAGTTGATTTTTCTTCTTCTGGTGTGAAAGAAATATTCTGCAACTGGTCAGAAAACAAACGAATAGCTGTTATTGTAGTTTCTCCATTAAAATCTCGATCCTGCAAGAACAACAATTCTTTGCAATCACTATCTACACTGATAACATATAACAATTTTACGTGCTTCAACTTCTGTAAAGCCGAATTGATATCCATCAACGGAGAAAGTTTGCACAGAATATAACGCGATTTACGGAAAAACATGTCCTGTAGCTCGACGATATTAGGTTCACAGTCTTCTAATAAGAATACTTTTGCGTGATTAACCCGGCGGGAAGGATCAATGTAAATATAATCCAAGGAGTCATCTTCTTGCTCTTCGACAAATTTGACGCCGTCCGTATGAAGCGGAACTAGGTTGCGTACACCAAGCTGCTCCGCATTGTGCTTTACGATTTGGGAAAGTTTTTCGTTTAGTTCACAATGGACAACTATATGCGCTTCTTGCGCAATATAACAACTATCTACACTAAAGCCTCCAGTTACATCGACCACTTTGCTTCCTTTGCGAATCAATGATTGCTTCACCAAAGCGGTATGCTCCGAAGAACATTGTTCCAAATTGATTTTATCGGGATAATAAATGTTTGCTGAATATGCCCAAGTCGGCAACTTCTTGCAGGCACGTTGCCAGCCATCAATTTGGGCTGCCAATTCGGATGGAGAAACGTCTGGAAAAGGACTTTTCTTAAAAGCCACAACCGCTGGATCCAACTGCCTGTTAGCTTTTATATAATCCTGAACCTCTTTATGTAAGATGTTTCTATTCATTCAAATCTTTAACCAGAATCTGACAAGTATATTGATCCTTAAGTTCGCGAATTATTTCTTTATTTACTAATACTCGATCAATTGTTTGTTGATTGTAATAGCGAATGGTGATTAATTCTAACCCTTTTTCGACGGTTACTTTAAATCTCTTTTCTAAATCTTCTAATAAAGCATCAATATTTGTACCTGTATTATCTACACTAATTGCAAAACTAATAGCACTGTTGTGCATCATATTAATCTTTATACGATGCTCATGCAATAGATTAAATATGTGAGATAAGTTGTCTTCTACGATAAAAGAGAAATCTCGCGGTTGAATATTGATAAATACCTGATCTACCTTAAAGATAAAGGATGGAACGGGTAGAGTCTGATTTGTAGTGCGTATAACTGTACCGGGTTTCTCCGGATTGATGAAAGAACGAACATTTAATGTTATCTTCTTGTTTTGTAGTGGTTTAATTGTTTTAGGGTGAATTACCGTTGCACCATAATACGTTAATTCGATTGCATCCGTATACGATAACTCGGGAATAAGCTCTGTTTCAGCAAACCATTTTGGATCGGCATTCAATACACCAGGTACGTCCTTCCAAATGGTGATATCTTCCGCATTGAGACAGGAAGCAAAGATTGCAGCAGAATAATCTGACCCTTCGCGACCCAAGGTTGTTGTGAAATTCTCCGAAGTCGAACCAATAAAACCTTGTGTAATCGCAATATATTCATCCAAAATTTCTGGCAAGTCTCGGCGGATTTTGTCTTCTGTCAATTGCCAATTTACTTTTCCTTCACGATAGGTATTGTCCGTCTGAATATAATCACGGGCATCGATCCATTTAGCTTTCATGCCTGTATGAACCAGATATGCCGCAATAATTTTTGAAGAAAGTATTTCTCCTAATGACACTATCTGATCATATAAATAATCGTATGTATCTTGTGGTTCTTCCTCCAGTATCCATTCTACTTCCACAAAAGTATTGGCTATTTCGTCAAAAATGGGGTGGTTTGGATCTTCGAAAAGATTATGTAATATTTGATAGTGCTCTTGTTTCACCTCATTCAGGTAACCAAAATAATCACTATTTTGATGAAAATAAGCATTGATAACTTGCTCTAGTTTATTTGTGGTCTTGTTGATGGCTGAGACTACGACTATTAATTCCGAAGAATTGTATGTGGAGATGATGGAAGTTACGTTTTTGATATTGTCCGCATTCTTTACAGAAGCACCACCAAACTTAAATACCTGCATGTATAATTTCGTATAAGGTTAATTTAAAGACTGTCTCAAACTGTGAATGTACTTTTGGCCTACAGGATTCAGGATGTTTTCGATATCCGAATAGGGGATTTCTAATAAAGTTGGTCCCTCAGCGTACGGTCTTATTTCGTATTCATTGTAATAAATGACAAAACTATTTTTGGTTAGTCCAAAATTGTCGTTGACCGCAAAAATACCATTTTCAAAAAAGAAATCCTTTTCTAATGAGGCAGAATCTGATAAATTTTCATTCTTTCTAAAATGTTTCTCTGCGATTTTTGTGAATGTGGGAATATTCTCTTTTTGAATTATGTCCTTTAGTTCGATCTTTTTCTTTTTTTCCAGGTCAATAGTAGAGATTATCGTGTAATGATTGCCATGAGCACCGCCAGTATATTCGTCCACAGCTGTAGCCAAAGTCAAAAATAATGGAGTATTGGTCCACACTTCACTAGATACATTTTTGTACCAAGGGAAGTTTATGCTTTGCGTACTGCTTTCTTCCACAAATTCATTGTAACCTAAAATAAAGGATTCGGCAGCAATCTCTGGCGATTCATCTCCATCCACTAAAATATAGGGAGATAAAATTTCATTCAAAGTTCGATCGTGAAATATAGGATAAGATATTTGGTAATAAGCCGTGTCTATATTTCCTTCACTCTCCACCAGATAAGAGCTAATATTCTTATGTATATTGTAAGTGTAAGACACCGTATCGCGCGGAGTAACTTGTTCCTGCTGCGATTGGGATTTTACATTACCTTGCGAACAGGAATTAAACAATATAAAAGCGAATATGTAGGCTAATTTTACCATTAAATAATGCAATTTTTATTTTGCTTTGAAATGTTTGATGACTCTTTTTCCGAATAATGTACTACCTAGGCGAATCATATTACTGCCTTGCTCAATAGCAATTTTGTAATCCGAAGACATGCCCATAGAAAGCGTATCAAAGAATTCTTCTTTGCGGAAATAACTTACTTTGATGCCATCAAAAAGCATTTTTAATTCATAAAACTCTTCTTTAATGAATTTTTCGTTGTCGGTATTTGTCGCAATTCCCATCAAACCACGGATACGTACATTTTCTAATTCAGCATATTCCTGACTTTCTAATAATTCAATAAGTTCAACATGATCTAAACCAAATTTACTGTCTTCATCAGCAATATAAATTTGTAAGAGACAATCTATTATACGATTGTTCTTATGTGCATGTTTATTGATTTCTTTCAGAACCTTTAATGAATCTACAGATTCAATCATAGCCACGAAAGGAGCAATATATTTTACTTTATTGGTCTGTAAATGACCTACTAAATGCCATTCAATGTCTTTAGGGAGTTTTTCGTACTTATCAACCATTTCTTGAACCATATTCTCTCCAAAAATACGTTGACCAGCATCATAGGCTTCTTGTATATCTTCTATAGGTTTAGTTTTCGATATCGCCACAAGAGTTACACCCAAAGGTTTTAACTCGGTCTGAATTTCCTCAATATTTGTCGTAATGCTCATTATAAAATCTAATTAAGAAGATAAAATTATTATTTTACAAGATGTGGCTCATAGAAGAGTATCATTTCGTAAATTTGTACAAATTTAAGCAATGCAAAGGTTATTATACAGCATATTTATATCGTTTTTTTTGATTCTTTCTTGTGCCAAGTCCAAACCGAGTGGAGTAGTTTCGGAAAGTAAGATCACAGAGATACTTACAGAAGTTTCTATAGTGGATGGTTATTTGAATACTCTGCCTTCAGACAGTGCTAAGAAGGTAATGCCTGTATTGTATGATAAAATATTTGATAAGTACGATATTGATTCTGCTACTTTTGTCAAAAATTTGAATTTCTACTTTGGTAATCCGAATTTGACAGATAAAATCTATGGCGATATCAACAAAAATTTAAGTAAATACGAACGCGAATTTCATGTTGAAGATTCTATTCGTAATGCGAAGCAACAAGATAGCATGCAACGTGTATATCATATGCAACGTATATATAGTCGTATAGAAAACCTGAGATATTATAACAGCAGTGATACTGGATTTAGAAATTATTTTGACTATACACGGAGAGTCTTGAATAATACAAATTTCGATTTCTTAAATAATCAATTCAACTTAATACCGGTTCCAAATCTGACTATGTTAGATAAAGATAGTTTGGCAAATTATGCGCGCAACTTCAAATCGCCATTTGTATTTGTTGATACAGCAAAAAATAAAGCTATTGATTTGACACAATTTAAACTTAATAGCGAACGTTTTATTAATAAATTGAACATCTATAATCCCTCAGTAGGTTCTTATTATCAAGCTCCTCAACAACTTCCAACGGAAGAACCACAGGAAGTTTCATTGGATAGAGCGGCTGAGCAGCTTCAACCAGTAGAAGAACCTGTTAAGGTAAATGATGAACCTGATGCAACAAAAAAAGATTCGGTCAGAGAAGTCTTACGTAAAAGACGAGAATTGTTTAAAAATGATCGAATGGTAAAACCTGTAAAACGACAATTACCTCAATGATATATCCTCAAAATGCAATTGATAAGCTGGGCTTCACGGAAATACGAGAGTTAATCAAAGAGAAATGTTTGAGTGAGGCTGGACGATTGATGGTGGAGAAAATTCAGCCACAGATAAAAGTAGATCAAATCGATCGCTTTTTGCGTCAAACGCACGAATTCAAAGAATTATTATTACACGATGAGCCGCTTCCTGTGGATCATATCTATCCGATAAAGCCTTTAGCAGATAAAGCTAAGCTGGAAGGTGCTTTTTTGACGGAAGATGAATTGTACCGCATGCTTTTGGCATTACGCACCGTCTTTAATATCATTCGCTATTTCAATGATCGAGAAGGACAATATGCGCATCTGGAATTGTTATTTGAACATTTGCCAATTGAAAAATCTATTATTCGTTCTATTGAGCGAGTGCTGGACGATCGTGGTCGCTTGAAAAATAACGCTTCTAGATTATTGGAAGCCATTACGCAAGAAATTCAAAAATCAGAACAGGAAGCGCGTAAGCGTTTGGATGTTGTATATAGACAGGCACAAGCGAATGGATGGACAGCGGATGGTAGCTTGACTATTCGTGAAGGTCGTTTGTGTATTCCTATTCTTGCGGAAAATAAAAGAAAGCTTAAAGGCCTAATACATGATGAATCTGCTACAGGACAAACTGCTTATATAGAGCCAGAAGAGGTGTTTCACCTTAACAATCGAGTGAGAGATTTGGAATTTGACAGAAGACGGGAAGTTGTTCGTATATTAACGGAGTTGACAACAGAAATTCGTCCTAATGTTCCTCTATTATTGTCCTACCATGGCTTGATTACTAAGTTGGATTTTGTTCGTGCAAAAGCATTATTTGCAATTGATTTGCAAGCAAATATGCCATTACTGGACAAAGAAGCTAGTATAAATTTAGTACATGCGAGACATCCTATTTTATTTCTGAATTCACTTAAAGAAAAGAATGAGGTTGTTCCTTTAAATATAAAAATAGACGCTACAGATCGAATTATTTTAGTTTCTGGTCCGAATGCGGGAGGTAAGTCCGTCTGTATGAAGACAGTGGGTTTGCTTCAAATCATGGTGCAGTCTGGTCTCTTGATTCCAGCGGATGAAAGTTCTTCTATCGGGATATTTAAGCAGATTTTCGCAGATATCGGTGATGATCAATCTATAGAAAGTGATTTGAGTACATATTCTGCCCATCTTTCTAAGATGAAGCATTTTACGACATTTGCGAATGCTCGAACATTAATTTTAATCGATGAGTTTGGAACGGGTACAGATCCACAATTTGGTGGACCTATTGCGGAAGCAGTGTTGGAGCAATTGAATAAAAAGCAGGTTCGAGGAGTGATTACTACTCACTATTCCAACTTAAAACTTTTTGCAAGTCATACTAAAGGTTTGGAAAATGCTTCTATGTTGTTTGACAACCAAAAGATGCAGCCTTTGTATATTTTGCAAATCGGAAAACCTGGTAGTTCTTATGCTTTCGAAATAGCTCAAAAAATTGGTTTGACTAATGATATTCTGGAGTCTGCAAAACAAAAAATAGGCGTACAACAGAAGAAAGTGGATACTTTACTCGTGGATTTAGAACGAGATAAAAAGGAGATCGTAGATACGAAATATGCTATCAGCAAACGCGAAAAGGAATTAGTCGAGTTGAAAGCAAAGTATGAAGCTTTGAGTACGGATATAGAAACCAATAAGCGTGAGATTATTCGCAAAGCGAAGGAAGAAGCTAAACTAATTCTGAAAGATGCGAATAAGCTCATTGAAAATACCATTGCTGAAATCAAAAACGTTCAAGCGGATAAAGAGAAAACTAAAGAAATTCGTTCTAAGCTTAATAAAGCACTTGATCAACATACTACTTCTTTGCAAAAAGCTAAAAATCTAATTAAAGTTCCGGGTACAACTGCTGTTACAACAGAATTAGAAGTGGGTGATTGGGTGCGTATTGAAGATTCAGGTTCGGAAGGTGAGATTTTGGAGATTACAAAAAACAATAGCTTAATTCTTGCTTTAGGTGAACTTCGTACAGTTGTTAAAAAGAACAGAGTAACAAAATTAAGAAGCAAAGAAAAATCAAAAGCTATCAAACGACAAAGTTCTGTATCAACAGAATCTTCGGCCGATTTTTATCCCGAATTAGATGTGCGTGGTATGCGTACTGAAGATGCTTTGCAAAAGATTGAATTGGTGTTAGACCGTGCGGTGATGATTGGTTATCCTACACTGAAAATCATTCATGGTAAAGGAGATGGAATTTTAAGGAAGTTTATTCGAGATTACTTGCGTAAATACAATCATGTGAGTCGTTTTGAGGATGAGCATGCAGATAGAGGTGGAGACGGTATTACATATGCTTATATTGGATAATTTTAAGAGGAGGAAGAAGTGACTAAAGAAGAATTACAGCAAGAATTATTAGGAAAAACTTATCCGGAGCAGGTACAAATAAGTGAAGACCAAATTGTGGTAGATGTTCCTTTATTCCTGAAAGTACAGTTTATTGAATTGGATAAATGGCAAAAGGATATCACAAAGTGTCCTGGTTACGTACGCTTAATGAAGTTCAAAGAAGCGCTTAAAAATTAAATAAGACCAATATTTAGTTAAGGCACGGCAGGATAGTCGTGCCTTTTATTTTACACTAGATTTTGTATCTAGGAAGTTTTGTATATTTTTATAGTCGATTTCAATCAATCAAAACCTGACGGGTATTAGTCAGTCCAATTATAAATTGCTATCTACTTTAAAATGAAAAACATATTCTCTTTACTTCTTTATGGAGTTTTTTACGTCTTTATTTGCCCAAGCTATGCCCAAGAGAAGATTTCTTTGCGCGGAAAATGGCATTTTCAAATAGACCATTCAGATTTGGGTGTACAGCAAAAGTGGTATTCTCAAAAGCTAAATGATGAAATAAACTTGCCTGGTTCCATGACTGCTCAAAATAAAGGAGAAGAGATTACCTTGACCACAAAATGGACCGGTTCCATATATGATAGTTCTTTTTACTTTAACCCGGCTTTGGAGAAGTTTAGGCAGCCTGGAAATATTCATATTCCTTTTTGGTTGACACCATTAAAGTATTATACTGGAGCAGCGTGGTATCAAAAGGAAGTCGTAATACCTCAAAATTGGACCAATAAGCAAATTACTCTATTTCTTGAAAGGACGCATATCGAGACGCGTGTATGGGTGAATAGTCAGGAAGTAGGTTTACAAAATTCATTGGTAGCACCCCATATTTATGATATTACTTCTTATTTACAAAAAGGAAAAAATAACATCACAATACGAGTTGACAATCAAATAAAAGAAATAAATGTAGGGCCTGATTCGCATAGTATTTCGGATCATACGCAAGGAAATTGGAATGGAATCATAGGAAAAATTGCTTTAGAAGCATTGCCTAAAATTCATATCGATCAGATCTCGGTTTTTCCTGATATCACCAATAGAAAAGCCATCATTAAGCTTGCAATAAAAAATCGTACAGGTAAGAAAATCACCACTTCAATATCTTATTCCGCAGAAAGTTTTAATTCCACTAAAAAAGACAAAACGAAACTTATTAAGAAATCTCTTGATGTTTTGGAAACTGAAACGTATGAATTAGAAGTTCCTTTCAGTGAAGGTATGTTGACTTGGGATGAATTTGACCCAGCATTATATAACTTAAAAATTACTTTAAATTCCTCCTTTGGTAAAGAAGAAAAAGTCGTGCAGTTTGGTATGCGTGACTTCAAAGTAGAAAATAAGCAATTTAAAATTAATGGAAGACCTGTGTTTTTGCGAGGTACATTGCACAATTGTGAATTTCCGCTGACAGGATATCCTTCAACAGACGTAGAAGATTGGGTAAAGATTTATACGAAAATCAAGTCTTTTGGATTGAATCATGTACGTTTTCATTCGTGGTGTCCTCCTGAGGCAGCTTTTATTGCAGCAGATCGTGTTGGATTATATTTGCAGCCAGAAGCACCTAGCTGGCCAAATCACGGGCCTAAAATCGGTTTGGGACAGCCTGTAGATCAATATTTGTATGATGAAAGTGAGCGAATGGTTAAGCACTATGGCAATTATGCCTCATTCGTGATGATGTCCGCTGGGAATGAACCTGCAGGAAATCAAGTTGCCTACTTAAATAAATATGTAGATTATTGGAAAGCTAAAGATTCAAGAAGGGTATATACTGGTATGTCGGTCGGTGGTAGCTGGCCAGTAGTACCAAATGCGGAATTTCAGGTGCGAGGTGGATTAAGAGGTTTGCAATGGAATAAAATGCCAGAAACCTATTCTGATTTTAGTGCGCAGCTTGCTTCTTTTCAGGTTCCTTTTATAGCGCATGAAAATGGTCAGTATTGTGTTTTTCCAAATTTTGAGGAGATTTCGCAATATACAGGTGCTTATCGTGCGAAAAACTTGGAAATGTTCAAGCAAATATTGACGGATAACCATATGTCTGATCAAGCTAAAGACTTTTTGATGGCTTCAGGTAAACTTCAAGTTTTAGCGTACAAACATGATATCGAGAGAATTCTGCGCACCCCAGATTATGGCGGTTTTCAGTTATTAGGTTTACAAGATTTTCCTGGGCAAGGAACAGCTTTAGTTGGGGTTTTGAATGCTTTTTGGCAAGAAAAAGGTTATGTTACGGCGGATGAATATATAAAATTTTCGAATGAGACTGTTCCTTTGACGAAGTTTCCAAAATTCGTATTCTCAAATTCTGAAAATTTAGAAGTAGATGTTGCCTTATTTCATTCGGGAAGATCTGCATTAGCGCATGCCATATTGGATTGGGTGATTCGCGATGAACGTGGCGAAATATTTTCTAAAGGAAGTTTTGATCCTAAAACCTATCCGATTGCCAATGGAATTCCTGTGGGAAAAATAAAACAATCTTTGCAAAATACTCAAAAACCGACTAAATATAAGCTAGAAGTAACTGTTCGAGGCACTTCGTTTATCAATGATTGGAATTTTTGGGTATATCCTTCTACCAAAGAAAAAACCTATTCTTCTGTGTATTATACCACTTCTTGGGATGAAAAGGCAAAGAAAGTATTAGCTGAAGGTGGAAAAGTATTCCTAAACGCTGCAGGAAAAGTGCTGAAGGGAAAGGAAGTAGAAATGCACTTTTTGCCAGTTTTTTGGAATACTTCATGGTTCAAGATGCGTCCACCCCATGTGACGGGTATGTTGATTCAACATAATCATAAGGCTTTTGCGGATTTTCCGACGAGCTATCACTCGGATTTACAATGGTGGGATATACAGCAAAAAGCTCAGGTTATGAATTTAGAGGATTTTCCACAAGATTTTAAACCAATTGTACAACCTATAGATACTTGGTTTTTGAGCAGAAGATTGGGATTAATTTTCGAAGCAAAAGTCGGAAATGGTAAAATTGTGGTGAGTAGTGCGGATTTACAAGCTAATATGAATGGTAAGCCATCTTCAGTGCAATTGTATCATTCTATAATGGAATATATGGAGTCTAATGCTTTTGATCCGAAAGATACTATTCGTTTAGAAATCATTGAAGATATTTTCCAAACCGCATCTCGCACGAAAGTCTCCAATTACACCAATGACAGTCCCGATGAATTAAAACCAAATTCGAATCAAAATAAGGTGAATGAGTAGGACAGTAAAGGATAGTTTTGATAAAAATGTTTCATATATTTTGTTGGTGAAATAATATCATTTGTACCTAATTACATCTATGAAAGCATATTTTAGTCATTATACCAATTTAATATTCACATTCATCCTTCTTTTTACTGGAGATAGCGTTTTCGGACAAGTTCGATCAGTTATCAAATTAAATGATGGCTGGTTGTTTAAACGAGGTGAAATTCCCGAAGCCGAAAAAGTTAATTTTGACGCTAAAAATTGGGAAAAGGTTCGAATTCCACATGACTATGCTATTTTCGGGCCTTTTGACAAAGAAATTGATAAACAGACAGTAGCCATAACACAGAATAATGAAAAAGTAGCCACTGAAAAAACAGGACGTACAGGAGCGTTGCCATATATTGGTGAGGCTTGGTATCGTAATACTTTTGAAGTTCCAGATTTTAAAAAAGGCAAGCGTGCATTGTTACTTTTTGAAGGAGCAATGAGCCAACCTAAGGTTTATTTGAATGGAAGATTAATCGGACAATGGAATTATGGATACAGTTATTTCTACTTTGATATCAGCGAGGAATTATTAGAAAATAAAGAAAACACTTTAGCGGTACAGCTAACCAATCTACCGCAGTCTTCACGATGGTATCCCGGAGCAGGCTTATATCGGAATGTATCTATTATTGTGACGGAAGATGTGAGCTTTGAACAATGGGGAATTAGCATAACAACAAAACAACTACAAGAAGACTTTGCGCAAGTACATGTTAAATCCGAAGTTGTAGGGCAGCCAGATTATATCGTAACTGAAATCCAAGATTTGAATGGCAAAACTGTAGCTGTAGATTCTTCTTCTAAAGTCTTTGGAAAGTTTTTCGAACAGGATATCAAAGTGGAGAATCCGAAATTATGGGAACCTGACGCGCCAAATTTATATATCGCTATATCAAAACTATATAAAGATGGTAAGTTGACGGATATAAAACATACACGGTTTGGAATAAGGACCATAGCATACATTGCTGGAAAAGGATTCTTACTAAATGATAAAGTAACCAAATTTAAAGGCGTATGTCTCCATCATGATTTAGGACCTTTGGGAGCAGCCGTAAATAAAGCCGCGCTGCGACGACAAATGGAAATTCTCAAAGATATGGGGTGTAATGCCATACGAAGTGCACATAATATGCCATCTTTTGAGCAATTGGAGTTAGCTGATGAAATGGGATTTTTGTTTTTAGCTGAAAGCTTTGATGAATGGGCAAAGCCGAAAGTGAAGAATGGTTACGCGAAGTTTTTTAATTCCGATGCCGAGAAAGACATCGTTAATTTAGTGCGCGCAACACGAAATCATCCCAGCATAGTCATGTGGAGTTCTGGAAATGAAGTGCCGGATCAATGGGGTAGTGAAGGAGTGAAAAGAGCTAAATTTTTACAAGAAATCTTTCATCGGGAAGATCCTACGCGTCCTGTGACTGTCGGTATGGACCAAGCAAAAGCTGTTATGGAATCTGGATTTGGGGTGCTGGTGGATATTCCTGGTCTTAATTATCGAACACATTTGTACGAAGAGGCTTACCAAAAATTTCCACAAGGCATGTTGTTGGGTTCAGAAACAGCGTCTACCGTAAGTTCGCGCGGTGTATATAAATTTCCGGTTCAAATTGCGAAGAACAAAACTTATGACGATTTGCAATCTTCGAGCTATGATTTGGAATCGACAAGTTGGTCTAATCTTCCTGAAGATGATTTTATCTTGCAGGATGATAAAGATTGGGTTATAGGTGAATTTGTATGGACAGGATTTGATTATTTGGGCGAGCCAACACCTTATGATGAAAAATGGCCCTCGCGTAGTTCATATTTCGGTATCAATGACTTAGCTGGCTTGCCAAAAGATCGATTTTATTTGTACCGCAGTCGTTGGAATACTACGGATAACACCTTACATATTTTACCTCATTGGACTTGGCCAGATCGCGTGGGACAGACCACCCCCGTGTTTGTGTATACAAATTTTGATAGAGCAGAACTTTTTGTGAATGGAAAGAGCATGGGAGTTCAGCAAAAAAACAATTCTACTCCGCAACACCGTTACCGGTTAATGTGGATGGATGTGAAGTATGAGCCAGGTACGGTAAAAGTTGTCGCTTATCACAAAGACGGTTCAAAAGCAATGGAAAAAGAAATTCATACAGCAGGAAAACCTCATAAAATAGTTTTAGAAGCAGATAGAAGTACGATTAACGCTGATAAAGAAGATTTATCATTCGTCAAAGTGTCTGTAGTGGATAAGCATGGAAACTTATGTCCAAATGCGAATATACCTTTGCAGTTTGAAGTTAGTGGTGCTGGAAATTTTAAGGCAGTGTGTAATGGCGACCCTACATCTTTAGAGCCTTTTCATTTACCAACGATGAGGACTTTCAACGGACAATTAGTTGTTTTGGTTCAGTCTAAAGACAAAGCTGCAATCGCAAAATTAGTAGTAAAAGGTAAAGGTCTTAAATCTTCAGAATTATCGATTAATATAAAATAATAAGTTAATCGCAATGTATTAAAAAACGCGGAATTTCTTCCTGTGCATCGATGAAATTATTGATTTCAGGGATCTCATTCTGACCTAAATTATTAATACTGCTGGCCGAAGTATCATCAGCTAATTGTATATCCAAATACTTCAATAGTTGCTGCTTGTATAGTTCATTCTTAATCGGAAAACACACCTCAATACGATGATAAATATTGCGGTTCATCCAATCCGAAGAACCTATATATACTAAATTATCTCCAGCATGATGAAAGTGAAAAATTCGAGAATGTTCTAAATAGCGACCTACAATACGTCTTACAGTTATATTTTCACTCAAACCTATTTGGTTAGGAATTATCCTACAAATGCTTCGGACTATAAGCTCAATTCGCACACCTGCAGAGGAAGCTTCGTATAATTTTTTTATTAAAGTTTCCTCTTCTAAATTGTTCAGTTTTATACGAATAAATGCTATACGGCCTGCTTTAGCTTGTTCAATCTCATGGTCAATAAGATTCATAAATTCGTCGTACAAATTAAAATGTGCAACTAAGAGATGGTGAAAAACCAATTCTTTATCATGAATCTTCTCGCGGTGTTTGGTTAAGAAATCAAAAAGTGTAGCAAGCTCTTTTAATGGTTTTTCGTCAGAAGTCAGCAAAGAATGATCTGTATACACTTTTGCTGTGTTTTCATTTAGATTCCCTGTTGACAAGAGTCCATAATATTTGATTTGCTCGTTTTCTAGACGTTCGACCAGAGCCACTTTAGCATGTACTTTTATTTTTGGTATACTGTAGGAAATATTTACCCCAGCTTGTTCCAAACGCTTAGCCCATTGCAAATTATTACTTTCGTCAAAACGAGCTTTTAATTCGACAAAAACATTTACTTTCTTTCCATTTTGTGCTGCATTCAATAAGGCGCGTCCAATCTTTGAATCTTTTGCCAATCGGTATAAAGTTACCCAAATGGATTGAACAGATTCGTCCATAGCCGCTTCATTGAAAAAACGCAAAACAGTGTCATAGCTATGATAGGGCGTGTGTAATAAGATTTCTTGTTGCTGTAAGACTGAAAATATAGAATTGGAATTCAATAATTCTTGAAAGGGAGGTTCTATCGAGACAGCTTGAGGATATTCTAATTGTCGATTATGAGCAGGAAAATCAAAGAAATCTTTCAAATTATGGTATTTTCCACCTTTCATGGTATTGGATTTTTTCAAATTTAAGCAGTCCAATAAGATGGCCAATTCTTCCGAAGGTAAATCGCTTTGATACAAAAGACGCGTGGCAATACCGAAATCTCGTTTACTTAATTCTTTTATTAAAGCTTCAGTTAGATCGGTTCCAGCTTCTTCTTGTAAGTTCAATTCCGCGTCGCGAGTTACTTTAAAGCTATAGAAAGATTCAATATTAGGAATAAGATTGGCTTCCGCTAAAAAGTGTTTTATGATATCATCAATAAAGAAAATATAGTATTTTTCTTCGTGAACAATAGTCTTAAACCTACCTACACTTGATGAGGGAATAGGGCAGAAGTAACGTTCTTGATTGGATGTTAGAATAAAGAAATACAACTCATTATTGAGCGGAAAGAAGTCCGTATGGTCTTCAAGCTTTGAAACATGTAAATAAGAAGCAATTTCCGCTAAGAAAAATTCACGTAGTGTAGTAAGGGCAAATTCAGGTAAAGCTAAATCGTAATGTAGAATAATATTATGCTTACTTAGTCCTGGAATTATTTCTTGAGTTAAAATATGACCAAAAAGTTCTTGCTGCTTTTTAATGATATTTTTAGCCTTTTTGTAAACGTTTAATTCAGCTTGCTGATCCGTACTGTCTAATTTTCCTTTTTTATCCAATTTCTTCCAGCCATGCAAAAGAGGTATTCGAACACGAAAAAACTCATCTAAATTAGAAGAATAAATAGCTAGAAATTTCAGTTTTTCCAATAACGGAACATAATCTCGTTGGGATTCCAACAATACGCGTTCATTGAAGTACAGCCAACTGATATCTCTATTATTAAAAAGATTATGATTTTTCATCTGCTAAAAATTCTTTAGAAAGACATGCCAATTCGAATATAAGGCAAAGTAGCCTCATTGCTAAATCCTACTGCGCCTTGAATGATAAATAGATCAGCAGGCATGAAATATATACCGCCACCGTATCCCATATGCCATTTGGATGATTGCTCATTTGTGTGCCATACGCGACCAATATCGTAAAATCCTAATACACCAAATGTGGCAGGAAGCAAATAGGAATTAATAGAAAACAATTTGATACGCGCATCTAAATTGTTGTAAGCGGTTGTTTTACCAGTAAATCGATTGGTGTTAAATCCTCTCAAACTATTTTCTCCACCGATTTTAGCATGTTGAAAGAAATAAGGATTTCCCCATACAGCCTGTGCTCCTGTACGATTAGCCAAAGTGACCGTGCTATCCAATATGGATTTGTATACACTCAAGCTAGTTTCAAAAGCAGTATACTGTCTATTAGCTTCCGAAATTTGGCTTTGCCAAGATATTTTAGAATTTAGGTGAATTCCTTTTTTAGCAAATTCCTTTTTATCTCTCGTATCGTAAGAAATTCCAGCTGCTACTCCCGTGAAAAACTTAGCGCCATAAATATCTTCAGAAGGGTAGTTGTTATCAAAATATTCAAAGAAATGTCCTCCATTGTTCGCCTTTGAACTATGGTAGAATTGTGAAGTACTACCATAATAGACATTAAATGATTTTTGTATTTCCTTTTCTAAAAAAATGTTGGCATTTAACAGATCATATCGATTACGATAATATTTTATTCCGCGAATATCTCGGTATTCGAATTGGGTATTGTTTCCATACCCAAAGAAATTACTCAGATTTCGTGGACCTAAAGACGAAAGTTCTAAAGCCAAATCATGACCAAAGATGAGGTCTTTGTATTTTCCTTCATAATCAAAAATAAAGGAACGTCGTCCCGTAAGATAGCTTCCAGAAAACTGATGTCTTTCTGCAAAAGGAGATTTTCGGAATCCTTGATTTTCGATCAAATAGCCTAGACCTAGTATCAGACCTCTGTCTACTCCATAATTTAGATTTAAGATAACACCTTTTCGGTCGTAAGCAAAATTGTAATAATCGTAAGCATGTACCGCAGTGTCATTCTTTAGACGATAACTAATTTTATTATCTAGGTCAATTTTGTTTGTCGTTGTATCTTTAGTGTCGTAAAGAATAACGTTTTTATTTTTTAGGAAGGCAGCTGAACGAGAATAGATATCATAATCTTTACCGCCGAGAATGCGAACTTTAATTGGTGTTTTCCCTTGACCTTTTAATTTATATTCGTCATTTCCTGCAATGCCATAAATTCGAATTTCTTTTGTTTCATGAGGTGAAAATTGTCTTTTGAAAAGTCTTCTGCCTTGTGTCCCATCTTTCTTTTTATTGTGTACATCGATCTCGACCGATCCATTATCATCAATTGTGATTTCAATAAACTCATTTTTTGCAGAAAGAGGCAAGTCAACTACTTTAGATAGGGAATTGTAATAGGTTAATCCAGAGTTTTTTAAATCTGCGGTTCGAGCGTGTATATTGTATTCAATTTCTGCAGCACTCAATTTAGCAATAGTATCAGGCATGGCCAACATGGCCTGATGAATAAGGGAATCAGTTACAATAACTTGAAAAGAAGATATCTCTTTTTCCCAATCTTTATGATTTAAATGGTTGAGAAAAAAACGATCGAAATGGCGTTCGTTGAAATTCCAATGTGCCACATTTCTAATCTTCGGACTAAAAGGTTGTAGATGTGCTTTCAACCATTGGTAGGATAGAAGTGTAGGAAAAACACCAGACGTTTTGTAGAATACTTTATCTCGATCTCGAGGGACAGGCGAATATAATGTCTTGCCATCTTCTTTGAAAGGAGACCACCGCCAATTATCTTCATGACGATCCCAATCTCCTAATACAAAATCCAACAATCGAGCGCGTAAGGTGAGTTTTTGATCCACTTGCACATCATTGTCTTCAAGCGATTTGCGTATAACTTTATCCGTGTTATCAGTTTTAGGATCGCTGTCTGGAGTGTGAGATTCATAAATGTAAGCTCGATTTTTGAAAATTTCTCTGTATTCGCCTAATCGAGGATCATCTCCAACATAAACGAGTTCAGGCGCCGCATGCGGAATTTCTAAAGCTTTATTAAATGTTGGAACAGTTAAAGCCCCAAAAGGATGCGCAATTGAAATCTGATCCTGTACGATGTCTTTTGCAATGGTTTTGCGGAGAGCTTGCGGAAGACTACGCTCTGGAAACTTTTGGATGGAGCGTAAAACCCATTGTCGCCCAGAAGGATCTTCCAGACGTAAGGATTGAGTTTGCATACCACCTCCCAGTTTTACCACCTGCAATCCACCTTTTTCTGTAGCGAGATTGACCACACGCATCTTCACTGGAGTATTGTAAAGTTTGCGGTAACTATCACCAAGCCAAAATCGATGAAATGCCCCAACATTATCGTATTCTGAAGCAATAATGGCGGTAGTACTATCGGATTGCTGTGCAAAAGCTGAGTTCCAACCTGCTAGAATGAATATAAGAAATAAAGATTTTGGGATATAATTCCTCATACAAAAAGATTAGATGACTTTTACTCGAATAGCACGCAATTCGCTTACGCCTTGTAGTTCCTCTAATGTAAGAAATTCATAATCTTTCTCGATTAATCCCGATAAAATAATTTCTTCCAAAATCTTTTGAATATCATCTTTGATATACTCATTGCTGAATACGATAGCAATAGTTTCTGGTTGAACTAATCGTTCTTTAGTGTTTTCAATTAATGCTTTATCAATACGTTTTTTAATAATCTGATAACGAATGTTATAACCACCTTCTACGTCAAAACGCTTTTCATCTTCCCTGAAACTGATGCTAATCTTTTCGGGATGAACAAAAAGAAGTTGGGTAGTTTTCAAAGGAAGGGGTAAATCTGTACTCAGCGTTCTCGCCTTTTGCACTACACGTATCATTGAAAGAATCTGATGTTTACACATTTCGTGTAGAATTTCGTCTCGGAAAGTGGATGTAGGCGTAATGGATTGCCCAATATAAGCGTCATACTCCACACCGTCCGTTCTGAATGTTTCAAAATAACACGGAAATATGCTTTGAAGCTGTTTGTTCAGATCATCATATTCCGATTTAATCATTTGAGTAAATGCTCGTAATGATTTCTCGAAAGGATCATTATTTGGATCTAAAATAAGTGTATTGTTTCGCTCTATCTCATCAATAGTAATAAGAAGTTTGACATTGTCTTCCAACTTCGGTTTTATTTCTGCTAAAAATATAGGCACTTTTTTCTCGAGAAACGTACGAAGATTAACAATATTTTTCTCTATCCCTTTGTCATGAATACATTGGTAAGCGTTTTCAAAATTTTGTCCATAACAGTGTAAATAATCAAAATCTTGATGTGTAATTAGCTCTTCATACAATTGCTTTAACGATTCTAAATGATGGAGCAGAGTTTGCTTTTGGGCAGCATTACGAATTCGGGTGGAGTCTTTAATATCTACAGCGCCATAGATTGGATAGACGTCTTTAAAGATGATTTTATCTAATTTTGCTGTTTCTTTATTACTGTTTAATTGGGAAAAATACGAAACGGCCACTTCATTAAATCGCCATTGCAAGGCTGGCTGAATAGAAGTGTAATTTTGCAAAATAATATTGTTCAACTGATTTTTCAAATAGGCAACAAAATCATTAGATAACTGAGCAAAATGAGGAAGATAAGGTTTTAGCTTCAATGCGTCATTTTTGTCAAAATTATTGTGTTTTGAATAAATTTCGATAAAACCTACAAAGCGGTCTGTATGAAAAAGCGGAATACCCAAATAATTGGTAATGCCATTATCTTTTAGTATTTGTATAAAGACCTGATCATTAATGTTTAAATCTTGATCTATTCCATAGGACCAAATAATAGGCTCACTCAAATAAGAATATATGGAGCATAAACTGCAGGCAATGGAATGATTCATATATTCTCCCAAAAGAATGGATTTCTTGGCGTATTCATTCTCAGAAATAGGAAAACCGCTTAATTCAAAAATGGGTAAAAAGAAGAAATCTAAATCATTCTTATGAATGATCGATCTAAAAATACTGTTTAATTCTTCCTTTAAACTTTCCTTATTCTTAATATTGACATTTTTAATAATATCTTGTAATCTCTTAATTATGAATTCTTTGTCGCGGTTTTTAAAACGTAGAATACTTAATCCTTCGAATTTGAATTTAGATAAATCAATCCCTGCCAAAGCATCGTTTAATGCATCGTAGGAATGAAATTTATTATCTCTTATCGCTGCAAGGTCGATTTTCGGAAGTGTTCCTTGGTATTGAATATCAACAAACGAAAAATCTATCTTTAGCTCATAGTATTTGGTATAACCTGCGAAGGAGCTCTCAAATATATAATCTGTCTCGATAGAGTTGATTCCATAAAAACGTTCAAGTATAAGATTATAAAGAATTAAGTTTTTTGTATTAATAGTGTCGCAATTCGTTTCTCCTTCATAGAATTTTAAACCATTAGCCGAAAGTTCCTGCAAGTTAGAAGAACTGAAAATAAGTTTGTCCGGAACGGGAAAACCAAAGGCAATAGGCTCTTCTGTTGAAAAATTTATATCTCCCGAAAGGTTTGAAATGATTTCAAAAATCGGTTTAAATTTTTCTGAATCTTTCTTAACACTCAGATTTTCAACGTGATTTTCTTCAATAATATGGAGTAATTCTTTAGCTAATAATTTTGTGCCGTAAGAAGCATCCTCGCTAATAGTCTTTATTTTTGCTATGACGGGCGAAAGCGAGAATTCTTGTTGTATATCGCTTGAATCTATATTTAAATCAATATGTATATTCTTGAATGGCATGTAATCTAATTCTCTAGTCGTTAATAATATTCTTTTATACTATTTCTTTGGCAACAAAGTTTCAAAGGATTTTGTAACGGTTCCTTTTTCTACAGTATAAAAAGCAAGTCTAATGTCTTCACTGGAAAGAACATCTAATACACAAAATCCTTGCTTATTGGAAACAAATTTTTGCGCCGTATTATGAGCTATATGTGAAGTTTTGGAACCCGAACCTGTCACTATTTGCGTAATATTCTGGTTTTCTATGAATTGCAAGCCATGATCATGTCCAGCTATAAAAAGTATGTTTTTATGATTTGACGTACTATTAGTAATGTCGTTTATAAGTTTCTGATAGATAGTGTGTCCCATATCTTCAGCTGAATGAAATATTGTATTTCTAAGTAACGGATATACCGATCCAATAATAGGCAAGGGGACATACAAATTCTTCCATTTTCTAGTCAAAGGAAAAACGTGATCTTTCCATGTTATATTTTTTCCATGTTCACCATAGGACAGCATAGGGTGGTGGGAAAGAATAAAAATTGTTTGGTCTGGATTTGAAGAAATCAAGGATTTAATGTTATCCAAAAAGATATTTCTTACCTGTTCCGAAAGGGCAGAATCTGGATTACTGTGATGAGGAAATAACCAATATTCACTATCGTATAGAATAGCCTTAGTAGTATTTGTGATATCCACTACTGATACATCTGCAGTGCCTGCTTTGGGTACAAATTTTAAAAGATCTAATGACCGTGAAAATAAATACGCCTCTTGAGCTTTAACTTTTTCCAATCCCTGCTTGCCTGATTTATCCCAATCGTGATTCCCGGCGATAAATGTAACAGGCACATTAATATAGATAAATGGGGCATATTGGTGCCTTAGTATTTGTTCTGTTTCTAAAGCGCTCGCACTATCTATTCCCATTCCAACAGGATAAATATTGTCTCCTAAAAAATAAACAGAAGTTTTTTCAGGAATAACAAGTCCTAGAGCGGTCTTAATAGAAAGTTGTTGTCCTTCATTTATTTCACCTGCATCACCGAATAGGAGCATACGATGAGTAATCGTTTGCCCAAAAGAATTAATCGATAAAAGTAAAAGTAAGGAAAGTAAATACTTCATTATATTTCGCTCTTAAACTGATATAATGCGGCGGAGTTTGAATCTCCAATTTCACTGCTAATAAATAATTCTCCCTTGGTATTTATCGCTAATCCTTCTGGTTGTTCAAATTGACGACGTTGGAATGAAACCAAATTTTTTGGATTAAAATCAGAATCTGTAACCAAGAGAAACTTGTCAATAGAAGAGATTATAAACCATTCTTGTGTCTTCGCGTTATATGTTATTGCTGAAGGTTTAATGCTTTTTCCTATATCGGATTTCCAAGATTTAAGACTATTTATATCCAAACTAAACGTTTTATAAGTAGTGTCGAAACTTCCATTTTCTCCCAATTGCAAAATATACCCCGTAAGAGTGCCGTTAGATTTGTCTATTTTACATTCTTTACATAGCACATGAAGTGTATTATTCGATGGGTTGATAGCTAAAGATTCATATTCACCCTTCGGTAATAGATTCTTAATTACTTGAACATTTGATTTATCATTTTTATGATCAAACGGGAAATAAAATATATCTCCATTGCTCTTTAACACATAAAAGTACTTTCCATCCGTCGCAACATCTTCATAATCTCCACTTTTGCCAAAAGTAAATTCATCAATGACTTTTTCTTGCAATAAACTGTAAGAATACAACTTACCTAATTCATCTTGAATAGCATAAATAACTTCTGTGTGTTGAGGATGAAATGTAATTCCTGAAATTTCATCCAATACTGCCGGTAATGTATATATCTTTTGTGATGTATTTAAATCATATTGGAAACTAGATACTGCAATAGTATTATCTTTCGATTTTTGCTGACCATTGCTCGAGGTTTGGCAAGAGCTTAAAACCCATACGCACATCAAATAAAATAAGAATAGTGTATTCTTTGACATATTATAATACTATTTACCTGCAACAACCGCTATGCTAAAAGCTATAACAGAGATTATCAAACCAATCATAAAAATTCCATACGCGTAACGCAAAAGAACGTACTTACGCCCCAAAGAAACACCTTGGGAATATACATCTCTTGTTAACATACCGTAAAGTAATTCGCTGTCTTCCATAGCTTTACCCATTCCTTTTTCGTAATCTATATAACTCATCTTATAGAAGTTTCCGAAGAAGAGAAGATTGACTTTTTTCTTTTCCAATTGATCTAAATTAAAATACCCGTTAGGAATTTTTGGAATAGTAGAAAGAATAGCAAAGATCATAGTTAAAACCACGATCACCATTAAAAATATCGTTGGAATCAATAAATGCGTATCATTATCCAACTTGCGAAGCAGTACAGTGACAACCAACGATAATATAATGGAATTGACAGTTAACAAGATATTTGCTTTGTTGTCCGCCATATCGCTCAAGCGTTGATTGTTTGACGAGGTAATGCGAAACATTGTTTCTATCCCACGTTCCGGTTTCTTATTTAAAGCACTTTTATCTTTTGATTTTTTTTCTTCTTTGATAAGAGTTTCCAAGTTTTCTTGCTTCTTTTTTTCCAATTTTTCCTTTGCGTAATCTGTATGATATTTGTGTTCTTGCATAAGCAGAATAGTCATTCTTCGCCACAGTCCTTTACCTATTTTTTTGTTATGTGTATTCTCGATTTCTTGATGAATGAGTTTACTTTTTTCTTTGAAATTTTGAGATCCCAAATGAAATAAATCCGCATCGCAGAGAATTGACTCTAATAGATTAGTAGGCGATTGTGGCATTTTAGTGGAAAGAATACAATCTTTAACTTTTTGAATCACTTCTTCAGACACTTCTTCGGCTTTCAAAAAGTCTTCCGCTAGTTGCGCACTTCGAACTTCATGATCCTGGCTACCACCATTCATATATCCTAAATCGTGAAAATAGGCTGCAGTAACCACTATAAAATAGTCTTCATCGGGCAAATTATAATGTGTCGCAATTTCTTTTGTCGCATTTACCACACCTTCGGTATGTTGCATACCATGATAACAATAGTTACTGGCACAATTGCCAAATAAGGATTGTATATGGAGTTGAATTTTAACTAGTAATGAGCTGTATGCTGTCATACAATTTGTTTAATGATAATAGGTATTTGAACAGTTCTATCCATTTAAATTTACTATTATTTTCGCAAAAATACCTTTAATAATGGATTAACATGTCACTCTATTTTCAAGATATTATCTATTATATGCTATAACTAGTTCCCATATTTATAGTTTTATATGCAGAGTAAGTCGTTAATTTTATAATAAATTATTTACTTTAGATAAAAAAAACAAACTATCTTTCATTCTATGAATCAAAGATTTTTAAAAACTGCATTAGGAATAATAATTGCGAATATATTTGCCCTTACCGTGGTGGGAATTCAAACTAAAATTTCGCATGAAAACTCTTCGGGTATAATTGTCTTTTCTTCTTTCGTAATTGTTCCTATTCTCATGGGTATTATTTCTGCAGGAATTTGGCGGGATTTAGAATTGAGAGGTAAGCAATTGACCTTATTATCGTTGTTAAATGGTATAATAGGAATAATATTAAGTTATTTTTTATTAGGTGAAGGTATTTTGTGTTTACTGATCGTCTCACCACTAATAGGAGCTTTTGTTATTACAGGTGCTTTTTTAGGAAGAGCAATGTTTAAACGCAAAAATCAAAAACTCAATGTCAGTGTGATTTCCTTATTGATAGCAGTGTTTATAGTTGATTCTATAAGTGATCATGATCATGAAAATTTAGTTGCTGATGAGATTTTAATTGAAGCCACTCCTGACAAAATATGGCCACATGTAGTAGCTTTTGATAAAATAGAAGAGAAGGAAAAATATTGGTTTTTCAAAATCGGTATGCCCAGTCCAATGGCTACAACAGTGAGTGCACGAGAATTAGGTGCCAACCGTAAATGTATATTTAGCAATGGGTATATTTTTGATGAAACAATTGTTGAATTTGAAGAGAATAAAAAACTAACTTTTGATATCATCGATCAGCCAAAAGACCCAGAAATAATGGGGCATATTGATATTAAAAGAGGTCAATTTATCCTAAAAGATAATGGTAATGGAACGACCACTTTAATTGGAAACAGTTGGTATAAGTTGTATGTTTTCCCGACCTGGTATTTTGATTTGTGGGCGGAGAATGTGACGCGAAATGTGCATTTTCGTGTCATGGAGCACATAAAACACCTTAGTGAAAAGAACTAGATGTTTTCGTTCGTCGTCAAATATTTAGGCTATTTGAAGCATATTCCCTTGATGGGAAATGTTTATGACAGTATAATGCGGATTTGGTATTTAATAACGAATCCAATAATATTAGACTTCATAGATGAATTAGAATCTTTTGGTCAGCAAATGCCCGATGTAATTATTTTGATGCACCCATATGGAGGGTTACAATTCGATTTTAATAAGAAAGAATTAGCGCATATACATAGCAATGGTCTTTTAGATGTCCTTTTATCAAAAAAACTGAAGGCTCAATTATTGTTTGAAGGTCGAATTTCATCCCATCATGTCTTTCCTAAGTCGGGTTGGATTAGCTTTTATATTAAAAATACCGATGATTTAGTTTATGCAAAAAAGCTTCTTTCTCTAGCCTATCAACAAAGATCATTCAAAAACATGTCTTAAATCACACTTTTGGCAATAATTAGAATTTTATTGCCATTTGTGAATAAATTTTTAAATGAATTAGTCTCTAAGTTTGCACTAATTAATTTAGAATAAAGGGCAGTGAATTTAAATTTCCCAACTTGGGTAAAGAGGTCTTTAGCGATAGGCGTGCTATCGTCCTCGGTATATACAACTTATGCGATCGATTCATTACATGTATCGTTGGATGATATCCTAAAACATGCAATGAATAACAGTAAACACATCAAACAATCACACTTAAACTTAAAACAAAAAGAAGTAGAGGTAGAGCAAACACGAATGGAATTACTTCCAAAAATTTCTGTTCGTGGGTCCGCAAGTTATGCAACTAATATGCCCATTTATGACAATGGGATTTTCAAAAAACCTTCTCAACACGAGGTCATCCATTATTTATACGATACTGGAGCAGATTTTTATTTGAACCTTTATAATGGCCATCGTGATTTGATGAAGATTCAATCCGCGAAATTAGAGAAAGAAATTGCTTCTATAGATTGGTTGACGGCCAATGCAGAAATCAAGATGGAAGTTTGCAATCTTTATTTGGATTTGCAACGTTGCTATATTCACAAAAATTTGATTGAAAATGATATTATCGATCAAAAAGAACAATTAAAGCAAGTAAAAAACCTGTACAAAGCAGGTTCTGTGCTTTCTAGTGATGTATTACGAATAGAATTGGAATTGTCTAAACGTGAAATGTTGCTTGTTCAAATTCAACATGATATTGCTGCAAACAATCAAAAATTACAGTTTATTACTGGCATTGATGATGAGATAGTTCCTACGGAACGAGTTTTTGACAAAACACTGTTCGACTACGAGGAAATTGTGAAAGAAGCCAAAGAAAACGCATTTATCCTCCAAAAATCAGAACAGGAAGTTCAACTCAAAAAGCTTTCCATCAAGCAAGCCAAATCCAATTATCTTCCCGAACTCGGACTTACAAGTACCTTCACTTTCGCAAATCCTCAAATATTTCTTTATCCCTATAATGATGCCTGGTACAACTTAGGTATCGTAGGTCTGAAGTTGAATATTCCTATTTCATCATTTTACTTGAATAAGAATGTGGTCAAATCAGCAAACATCGCTTATGAACGTGAAAAAGTAAAACATCACCACGAGGAAGAAACATTAGAAAATCAATTGTTGCAAGCTTTCTTAGGGTATAAACTTGCATTGGAAGAGAAGGATGTAAAATTGAAAAATGTCGATTTAGCCCAAGAGAATGCACGTATCATTAAAAACCGCTATTTCAAATCTGCAGCATTAGTTACAGACCTTCTCGATGCAGATATGCAATTATTGCAAACATTATTTGAGCTGGAAACAGCCAAAATCGCTATACAGAAACACTATTATTTTATTGAATTTTTAAAGGGTACTATTTAATGAAGCCTAAATCGGAGCAGCATTTATCAGATAGAAAATTAACACGCATCACAAATATTCTAGCTGGGGTCATTTTATTTGTGTTATTAATTTGGGGAGGAAAAAAATTGTGGTTGCGTGTCAGGTATACTTATACGAATGATGCGCAGGTGACACAATATATAAATCCTGTTATTTCCCGTGTCGGAGGATATATTGTTTCTGTAAACTACCGCGATTACCAAACGGTAAAAAGAGGTGATACTTTATTGGTTATTGACAATCGAGAATACAAATATGAAGCGGATCAGGCTTCAGCATCAATTCAGCGCGAGAATGCGGAAATCAGTGTTTTGTCGAGCAAAAAGCAAATTTTAAATCAAGAACACGAAGCGTTGCAAAAATCTATTAGCGCCAGCGAAGCAAAAGTAAAAAAGCAACAGTTGGAATATGATCGCTATAAGTTCTTATACGATGAAAAATCAGCAACAGCACAACAATTGGAAGAAGTAGAAGCAAAACTTGATATATACAAAAGTGAATTAGAATCGCTAAAACATAAATTGGATGCATCGAAAGAGCGAGTAGAAGATGTCGATGTCCAAAAGAATGTAATTGGCGCAGAAAAAAGTCGTTTGGCTGCTGCTGCAGGCAGAAAACATTTGGATGTTGGTTATACAATCATTCGTGCGCCTTATGATGGTATCATGGGAAAAAGAACTATTGAAGTAGGGCAGATGATCAATGCGGGTGAAGTTTTAGGATTTATTGTGAATGCCGAAACGCCTGTATGGGTTACTGCGAACTTTAAAGAAACGCAGTTGCGTCATTTGGCTCTAAATGATAAAGTAGAAATTGAAGCGGATGCTTACCCAGATGAGAAGTTTATAGGTCATATTATTTCGATATCACCAGCAACAGGTTCTTCTTTTTCACTCTTGCCTCCAGATAACTCTACAGGTAACTTCGTGAAGATCGTACAGCGTGTTCCGGTTCGTATTGAATTAGATAAAGGACAAAACGAAAATAAGCTTCGTTCGGGTATGAATGTGAATGTTTCTGTTCCGAAAAAATAACAGAGGTGAAAGGAATATTCAAAGAGTGGGTGCCAGAATGGTTGATCAAGTTGATTCTTTTCAGCGGATTGATGCCCAGCATGGTTTTATTTTTTCTACCGGGCGCCAATATCAATGTGGCAGCAGGTTATTACGGTTGTCAGCCATCGGATGTACATTTATTAATTGTATTGTTTTATGCAGGCTTTGTAGGTTTCTATATATTAGAAAGCCGATTTTTTCAGTTCTTTCCTGTCAAACATTACTACATTATATTCAATATACTGCAAATATTGAATTGTCTGCTCATGCATTTGATTTCGGATATTGAATGGGTGTATGGATTGCGATTTTTTCAAGGAATGTTATTTGCTTCTGCGGTGAATCTGTCTATTTCTATGATATTCTCCCGATTGAAATCTGAGAGAGCAAAGGAGGGAAGTTATGCTGTGTTTTTTGGTATGTTATTGTGTAGTTCGCCATTCAATACCTTCGTTACAGCAGATTTTATTGATTCCTTCAATTTCGATGAAATCTACTTTTACGCAGCCATTTCTTTTGTTCCAGGGCTTATCATGATTATGCTGACGATGCGTTCCATCCGTCAGGCAAAACCTTATCCTTTATTTTCTTTGGATTGGGGAAGTTTTATTTTGTACAGCTTGCTTATTGTAAGTTTCGGTTATATGATGGTGTACGGGCAAGAAGTCTATTGGTTCTCAGATTCCAAAATGCTTATTGCACTGATCTTATTTATCTCGCTAACACTAATTTTTACTGTTCGCCAAAATGTGTTGAAGCGTATTTGTATTCACATGGGAATATTCAAAAGCCGAAATTTTCTTTTAGGACTTTTGGTGCTTTACATGATGTATATTGAGCGTTTCTCATTGTCAATTGCCAATCAGTATTTCCTTCAAGTATTGCATTTAGATCCAATACATTTATCCTATATACAATGGTTTAATATTTTAGGGATAGTCTGCGGGGTAGTCTTTTCGATGTATTGGATTCTGGCAAAACGATCGGTAAAATGGATGTGGTCTTTTGGGTATATTAGCTTGTTGACTTTCCATCAGATCATGTTCTTTTCTTTCGAAAGTGATGGTAATGACTATTATTTCTTTATTCCACTAGTGATTCATGGATTAGGAGTAGGATTGATCATGGTGCCGACAATTCTCTTTGTAATTTCCAGCGTCAAAACTCATTTTGGCGTTTCTGCAGCAGCTGTTTGTTTAGCAATTCGCTATTTAGGATATACAACAAGTATAGGATTACAGAATTTTTTCAAACTATTTGAAAATTCACAACACCAAGAGGCTTTTGGCAGTCAACTTCAATCGAATAATCCAATTTTCAGAGAATACTTATCCACAGAAGCGGGAAAATTAATGAATCAAGGCTTGCAATATAAAGAGCATGCTGCCGCAATTAAGTTAATAGCCCAACGTGTACGGAATGAGGCTTATGTTCGCTATGCCATGGATTATTACGAATTGATGTCCCTTATTAGCATTTGTTTATTGGTGTTGATTTTATTCTCACCATCATTGAAAACGATGTATAATAAATTAAAGCAAAATCTAGTCTCACCAGCATAGTCCGTTTTTATCTTCATATATTATATTTTAACAGTAGAAAGCCTGAGCAAATGTTCAGGCTTTCTTTATAAAATTTCACAAAGTTTTCTTTATTTTAGACAAATCAATAACCTAAACTATGATTTTAAAATACTCCTTAGATGAGAATCATTATTTAATATATCAATTATACACAGCTTCGAAATCGGAGCGCATAACAAAGAAAAGATTTAGAAATAAGATAATTGTACCTGTATTTTACGTGTTCTTTGGTATTCTTTTTTTGTCAAAGAAAATATAGCGTTAGCTATAATTTTTGGTGTTTTCGCTATTCTATGGTATTTCCTTTATCCTAAATGGGAAAGAAGAAAATATACAAACCATTTTAAAGCATATATTAAGGAGAATTTCGTAGAAAAATTAAATCAGGTTGTAACAATTGAATTGGCTGATGATTTTATTCATACACGTGATGCCGGAAGCGAAAGTAAAGTTTCAACGAGCGAAGTCATGGAATTGGTTGAGATTTCTTCTATGTTTTTGATTAAAATTAAAGGTGGTCAATCATTAATTATTCCAAAAGAAGATACAAATCATACAGAATCTATAAAACTAAGATTACTTGAAATGTATAAACTGCTTAATATACCTTATTCAGAAGAATTGAATTGGGAATGGAAATAGAGATATCTATTTTAAATCAAAAGCCTGAACATATGTTCAGGCTTTTGATTTTTACTTTTCTATATCTTTTAGACTGGCCATCTTTTTATATTCCAAGAAGCCTTTAATATCCTCAAAGTGTTCGCGTACACGTTTATTTCCGAATTCAAAAACTTTGGTAACCAAACCATCTAAGAAATCACGGTCGTGGGAAACTAAAATCAATGTACCATCGAAATCCTGCAAAGCGTCTTTAATGATATCTTTAGTTTTCATATCCAAATGGTTGGTAGGCTCATCGAGAATCAACACGTTTACAGGTTCTAACAATAATTTTATCATCGCCAGACGTGTTTTTTCTCCTCCAGAAAGCACTTTTACTTTTTTATTCATATCATCACCGCTGAACATAAAAGCACCCAACAAGTCTTTGATTTTCACACGCACATCACCCACAGCGATTTGATCAATTGTGTCGAAAACTGTTAATTCTCCATCCAATAGAGAAGCTTGATTCTGCGCAAAGTACCCGATTTTAGCATTATGACCGACTTTCAACGTACCTTCAAAATCAATTTCACCCATCATGGCTTTTATCATGGTCGATTTACCTTCACCGTTTTTTCCAACAAAAGCTAGTTTTTGACCTCGTTCGATAACCATATTTGCTTTTTCAAAAACAACATGGTCTCCGTACGATTTAGAAAGATCTTCGACAATCACAGGATAATTACCCGAACGCGGAGAAGGAGGGAATTTCAAACGTAATGCTGAATTGTCCACTTCATCCACTTGAATGATTTCTAGTTTCTCCAACATTTTCACGCGAGATTGTACCTGTAGTGTTTTTGAATACGTTCCTTTGAATCGGTCGATAAATTCTTGATTGTCGGCAATGAACTTTTGTTGCTCTTCATATGCCTTCAATTGATGAGCACGACGTTCCTTTCGTAATTCTAAATAGTGCGAATATTTGGCTTTATAGTCATAAATACGTCCCATTGTTACCTCAATCGTACGATTCGTGATATTATCGACAAAAGCACGGTCATGGGAAATAACGATAACAGCTTTCGCTGAATTAACCAAGAATTCTTCTAACCATTGAATACTTTCGATATCCATGTGGTTGGTAGGCTCATCCAAAAGAATAAGATCCGGCTTTTTAAGGAGAATTTTAGCTAATTCGATACGCATACGCCATCCACCAGAAAATTCTGAAGTTGGTCTTGTGAAATCAGTACGTTCGAAGCCAAGACCTTTTAATACCTTCTCGACTTCTGCATCATAGTTCGTTTCTTCGATCGAGTAATATTTTTCGCTCAATTCAGATACGCGTTCGATTAATTTCATGTAATCATCCGATTCGTAATCTGTACGAATGTTCAGCTGCTCATTGATTTGATCAAGCTCATCACGCATTTTATAAACTTCTTCGAAGGCTTTAGAAGCTTCTTCGAAGACAGTTGCATTATCCGTTGTAAGAAGATGTTGTGGTAAGTAGGCAATAACAGCTTCCTTAGGGCCAGATACGCCACCTGTAGTCGCCTTACCGACACCAGCTATAATTTTAAGTAAGGTAGATTTCCCAGCCCCATTTTTGCCCATTAGGGCTATTTTGTCATTTTCATTAATAGAAAAAGATACGTCGCTAAATAAGGTAGTGCCCCCAAATGTTACAGAGACATTATTTACATCAATCACAATTAAAATTTTTTATGAGTTGCAAAGATAAGATTTAAGTGGGTTATTTCTAATTATATGCACAATCATATTGAATACCCTACAAAATAAATTTGTTGTAGCTCACTAATTAATATTAATAAGTTTAATATTTTTTTTAATAAAAATTAAAATATATGTGGCTACAGTAGTGTCCAAAATAAGGGAAAAAATGGCGGTGTATTTATATAGCAGGGATTGCTATATTTAATTCGCTAAAATTCCATCACCGCCATGGTAAATATAAACGTATTTTCTCAGATATTA
>PJUJ01000075.1_pt1 | contig 101838 bp, 92 predicted proteins | sample 1512321 | NCBI WGS metagenome assembly PJUJ01 (sample SAMN08177669, study PRJNA422409) | Feces metagenome, whole genome shotgun sequencing project. | isolation source: Chicken feces enriched on filter paper: beechwood xylan treatment | host: Gallus gallus | place: USA: Madison | collected 2015-01-15 | reverse complement strand
TGCACTGCCCCCAAAAAGTTAGACACTTTCTGGGGGTATTTTTATGGAACGAAAAGTCAAATATGATTTAACATTTAAACTTAAGTGTGTTAAATTAGTTGAGGAAAAACATCATTCAGTCACATCGGTATCTGGGCTATATGGCATTAATATTAGCCAACTTGATCGGTGGCTACAGGACTACCGACGACTAGGATTAAAGGGTTTAATTTCTAGTAAGAATAAAACTTATACTGCTGCCTTTAAGTTGCGAGTTATTCGAGCAATTGAACGCTATGGTTTAAGTTTAAGCGAAGCCAAATTTAAGTTTAACATTCCCAATGGGAGCACTATTTGTCAATGGCAAAAAAGTTTTGCTACCTTTGGACTGGACGGTTTACAACCCAAACGAAAAGGCCGTCCTGTGCAAGATATGAGTACTTATAAACGCAAAGCCCGCAAATCTAATAAGCCATTGACTCGTGAAGAGGAACTATTAATAGAGAACGAATAATTGCGTTGTGAGGTAGCATTCTTAAAAAAGTACAATTAATTCAAGCGCAAGAGGAAGCGGAATCAAAACAAAAATCCAAGCCATCCAAAAATTAAGGCACGAATTTGATTTAGCATTATTGCTAAGTTATGGCAAGGTGGCACGAAGTACCTATTATTATCATGAGAAAAGTGAGCGAAAGGACAAATACCAATTACTTAAAATACTGATAAAGAGTATTTATAACAAGCATAAAGGTCGATATGGTTATAGACGTATCACCGACGAATTACGCAAGAAAGGTGATGCTGTCAACCACAAAACAGTACTTAAAATCATGAAAATGCTAGGTCTTGGACAATGCAGTTATTGAAAACCTCTTTGGAACATTAAAATCAGAGCTATTTTACATCCAAAAATTCAACAGCATAGCACAATTAAAAAGAGAAATTAAGGAGTATATCAAATATTACAATAATGAGAGAATCAAATCCAATCTAAACAAAATGAGCCCGGTCGAATACCGAACTCATTATTATAAATCTTTAAACTAAATTTGTCTAAACTTTGGGGTGCAGTCTAATTCGAGCCTTTTTTCGTTAATATCTTGTTAATGATATTGTCTAATTGCTGAGGTTGCTTTTTATACTTTTCTAAATCGTATAATTCCACTTTACGAAAATCTATTGGATGACTTTCTGATTGTAAATATATATATCCACCAGTCAATGGTTGCCCATCTTTCTTAACGGCAGGATCGTACCCATCTACCATATCTCCACCAATTTGTGGTTTAGAATACTCGATTACAGTTTCACCCTCCAAGACGTGACGAATTACCGAATCACCCAATACTACGAATTCTGCTGTTACCCATTGATCACCATGATAGGTTTTAGATTTAGCATTAATACAATGCGGACTGAATAATTTATCATTCATTACGACATGTGTACCTGGTGTACAAAGATTGGAAGTCGTACGTACGGATTTAGGATCATTATCTCCCCCTAAAAATTGTGCTTCAATGGAAATAGGGAAGTTCTGGTCTATACCCATAGTTTTTGGGTCTTGTCCATGCAGCATAGCCCCGCTGTTGCGCCATGCCCAGCCTTCGCCGCCTTTAGGTTGTTCACCTACAAAACGATATTCCACGCGTAGTACATAATAAGAGTATGGTGTATTGTAAGCAATATGACCATAACGGAAATTAAAATTGTCGTATTGGTCGTACCTTACCTTCATCATACCATCTTCTACACGGAAAGTATTTCCAAAATTTTCACCTACCGCATAATTTCTGATTTTAGGTGTCCAGTTTTTAAGGTCTTTACCATTAAAAAGCTGGATAGCTTTTGGTTCATCCTCAGTAGACTTGACAGTGCTAATCTGTGTAGAGCAAGATAAAATTGATACAGTCGCTAATGCCGACCATACGAGTGTTTTAAACGTCATAATTTTAAAGGTTTAGATTAGAAGTATTATAATAAAGTGTGCTGATGCTTAACGTAATCGCTTGGGCGAACCCCGATTACTTTGTTAAATGTATTACTAAATGTTGGAAGACTGCTGTATCCTACTTTCAAAGCAACTTCGTTTACACTTAACTTTTCGTCTAATAAAAGCTTAAGCGCCGTTAACATACGCAAAATTGTGTAATATTGAATAAAAGACATGTTTAATTCTTTTTGAAATAATCGAGCAAGTGTCCGCTCACTTATATCAAAATTTTGTGCAAGTACTTTGAAGCTTACATTTTCCGAAATGTTGGATTCTAAATACTTAATAATGTCTTTTAGCTTTTGATTTTGGGGATAAGGTAGAGCCAGAGGTAATTCGGATTGCGAAAGTTCTGGCAAAATCAGCTTGAAAGCTTTAGCAATTGAGTATTTCGGCTCTTCCACAGGGAAAATATTACCATTCCAACGGTTGGTAAACATTATAAGTTCGATCAATAAATCATTTACCGGATAAATGTTTATTTTTTCAAAAAAGTCAGTATCTGTTTCATATTTAGGAAAATAAAGGTTTCGCATTACCACGTGCGAAGAACTCGGATGAATACTGTGTTTCATACCAGCTGGAATCCAAATGTAATGTCTCGCAGGAAGAAAGTAAGATTTTGTAGCCGTTTTCAAAAAGACAACACCTCCTTCTGTGTATAAAAATTGTCCTTTTTTGTGGACGTGCTCACCAATATAACTATCTCCCATTAATGCATGATGACAATATATACTGTCTTCGAATGCATCAACCTCGGTCATGTAATACTTATTTACATATTCCTTTTCCATATAACATAATTTGTAAACAAATTTCTCGTTTTTAAGTTAAATAACCAAAAAGTGAGTGTTTGGTCACTTGATGATTCTAGTTTTTATTGATTTGTGTTAAATAATAATCGGTCTTTTTAGAATGTAAATGCATGTTTATTAATACATTGAATATAACACTTAATAAATTTTAATATCAAAAATATAATTAAATTACTGATAGTTAGTTTATTAAATGGTTTTTCTACTATATAGATAATTAAGTGACTGAAAATAATAAAAATGACGTTCTATTAATCATTAATATTGTAATGTTATTTGATTATAAGAGAGATAACGCCTAGTAATATACATAGAAAATGAGTTTAAGTAGAATACGTTTAGAATCTTTGCATAGTAAAGTAATGACTGCAGGGGAAGCAGCTCAACTAATTAAAGACGGTATGGTTGTGGGTTCGAGCGGCTTTACGAAGGCGGGAGATAGTAAGGTCGTACTTCCGGCTTTAGCAGAACGTGCAAAGACAGAAAATGTAAAGATTACGTTGATGACAGGTGCTTCATTGGGTCATGATACAGATGGTAAATTGGCTGAAGCAGGTGCTTTGAAAAAACGTATGCCTTTCCAAGTAGATCGTACATTACGTAATAAAATCAATGCTGGTGAAGTATTGTTTATTGATCAACACTTAAGTGAAGCGGCAGAATTATTACACAATAAAAACCTTCCTCCAGTCGATATCGCTGTGTTGGAAGTAACCTATATTGATAGAGACGGAAGTTTTGTGCCTACAACTTCTGTAGGTAACTCGTTGACATTTGCGAATCTTGCGAAACAAGTAATTTTGGAAGTCAATACAGCTATTCCGGAGGAATTTTATGGGTTGCACGATATTTATCAAGCTGAAGATTATCCACATCGTAATGTAATTCCTATTGTAGCGCCTTGGAATAAAATTGGTCGTAAGACTATTCCTTTGGATCCAAATAAAGTTGTAGCTATCGTATTTACAGATAAAAAGGATAGTCCTGCAGATATCGCTGCTCCAGATGAAAAAACAACCAACATCGCGAAACATATCTTGAATTTCTTTGAAAACGAAGTAAAGTTAGGTCACTTGACGGAGCGTTTGCTTCCTTTGCAAGCAGGTATTGGTAAAGTAGCAAATGCCGTGTTGACAGGTTTCAAAGACAGTAATTTCTACGATTTGACTATGTTTTCCGAAGTGTTGCAAGACAGTACTTTTGATTTGATCGATTCCGGAAAATTGAGTTTCGCTTCTGCATCTTCAGTTACAGTTTCGCAAGATTGTTATGATCGTGTCTTTGGTAATTTGAGCAAATACAGAGATAAATTTGTATTGAGACCACAAAATATTTCCAATACACCAGGTTTAATCCGTCGTTTAGGAGTTATTGCCATCAATACAGCTATTGAATTTGACTTGTACGGAAATGTGAACTCTACACATATTTCGGGAACAAAAATTATGAACGGTATCGGTGGCTCGGGCGACTTTGCACGGAATGCATACTTAAGTATTTTCGTAACACAAGCCGCTTCCAAAGAAAATAAAATTTCACACGTATTACCAATGGTTTCGCACGTGGATCATACAGAGCATGATGTAGATATCTTGGTAACAGATATTGGTTTAGCAGATTTACGTGGTTTAGCACCTCGTGAACGCGCACAAAAAATCATTGATAACTGTGTGCATCCAGACTATCGTGAAGAATTACAGTCTTATTTTGATAGAGCATGTGAGCGCGGTGGACATACCCCTCATTTATTAGAAGAAGCATTTAGCTGGCATTTGCGCTTAGCAGAAACAGGCAGCATGAAAAAGAATTAATTTTAATACTTTCTTGGTTTTTATTCAACTAAAGTCGCAATTTATATTGCGACTTTTTTAGTGTATTTTCTTTTACGAATAGTTTGCTGTATAAATCCAATCAAAATTAAAACTATAATAGGAGAGGCTACATTGATTAGTTGCCATTTCAATTTGTCCTGCTTAACTTGAGTTTGATCCAATAGGCGAAGTTTTACTTCGCGATTACGCAAGGTTATTAGCTGCTCGTCATTCGTTAAATAATCTACTACATTCTGTAGTAAAGTTTTATTTGCAAATTGTTTTTCGGTATATCTGTCCCAGCCTAATGGATAAGGTGATTCATCTTTGGTATTCACTTGATTGATTAACCAATCACCATCTGCGATAACAAACATCTTGGCTGGTTTCGAAATATTAGTAAGATTAACGGGATCTTTAATTCCGGAAGGAGCTGGTCTATTTTCGAAAATATAGGGAAAATGGCCTGAAAGCAGTACTGCTACGGGTTTTTGCTCGCTTCGGAAACTAGTAGGATCGGGCTGTTCTTCTACCATTTGCAAGGATATGATAGAACCTGTTTGGTAAATTTTGGCAAAAGGTGATGACTCTAGAATAATTTCCTTTTTGATTTTAGGATTCGCTATAGTATCGATTGTCCCAATAAATTCAGTGCGAATTCCGTCTAAATTTTTAATAATTGGATGAGGACGATTCGGCATCAAAATAGGGAAAAAGAACCATGGGGTCAATTCGATTTGTGCTTGTCCGTTGATATTTCCCACAGACATCGGGATTTGTGCACAATTCATATCAGCTAGGACATCATAGTTCAATCGGGCGCCATAAAGAAACAGTTGATCATCCAAATTTAATTCTCTACCGATTAGCACTTGTTTCCCCGGTTGCCTTAAATGATCCAATTCTGCATCCACCTGGTCGATTGCCCAAACAAGCGAACCCCCATTGCGCACGTAATAATCCAATTTGTATTTGTCGCTTTCTGAAAACTTAGTTTTAGGCTTTGCAATAATTATCGTTGAAAATTTTTGTAAATCTTCCAGTTGAATCGAATCCAGGTTTACACGTCCTACTTGATGGGTTTGCGCAAAAGTTTGCATTGCATCATACAATTCTAAGTCTGAAGGCTCATTGTGACCTTCAGTAAATCCAATAAAGGGTTTTATTGGATTAGAAAGCTTTTTGATAGCAGAGATAAATCCATATTCCAGGTTTTGAATGGAATTATTTAATATCTGTTCTGGATTTAGGCCAATTTTATTTTGTAATAGATTTACATTTACTTCTTGTTCACCTTTATTCACAATAGCGTAAGGGAAAATCAGATTTTGTGAATAACCGCTGCTATTTTTTACACTCAGATTTGTCGGTTGCAATCCTCTGCTAATGAGTGCTTCATAAATTTGTCGTTTCTCTTCTTCCGAACCTTCCTGTGGATTTATAATGTTTACTTTTATAGCTCCATTGGACAAGCGATTCATATCACGTGCCATATCAATGGCTGATTGTCGTAATCTTTTGAATCCACTAGGCAATTTTCCGTCTAGAAAAATCGTTATGTAAATATCATTATCAGCTTTTTGCAGAATGTCTTTAGAAGTTGAGCTCAGCGTATATCTTTTATCTTCTGTAAAATCAATTCTTCCGAAAAGATTGGAGACAAAAGATTGGTTTAAGAGAAATATTACTAACAATGTGAAGGCATAAACAGAAAATGTTTTCTTTCTTTTTCTAAATTTTCGACCTAGATGACCAACTGAAAGAATCAGAAAAAGAACAATAAAACTAATGAAGTAAATCAAATCCGAAGCCAGCATGACGCCACGACTCAACGCTTCATAGTGGTATTGAATACCAAATGCTGCTATCCAATTTTCATTGCCAACCGAAAACTTACTTATCGCATCAAAACCATAATAACTAAAAAAGCACAATATTACCGAAAGCAAAAGGGAAATAATAGGATTGTTAGACAATGCTGAACCAAAAATGGATAACGCTGTAAATGCAGCTGTCAACAGAAATAATCCAACATAAGAACCTGTTATCCCGCCAATATCTATATTTCCGATAGGAGAAGCTAATAAATAAAGTCCATTTGGATAGATTAACGTAGGCACTAATGCAAATAGAGACACGGTCAAACTTCCTAAATACTTACCTAATACAATTTGATGAAATGAGATAGGTCTGCTTAGTAATAAATCAAAAGTTCCATTCGCCTTTTCTCCAGCGATACTCTGCATAGTGACGGCCGGAATTAGCAACAAGAGCAAGTAAGGTGCAAGTTGAAAAAAAGAATCTAAATTAGCATAGCCATTGTCCAAAATGGAAGTCTCGGGGAATACCCAAACTAGTAGACCCGCTACTATAAGAAATAAGCCTATAGCTAAATAGCCAATAAAAGAATTAAAGTAGGATATAACTTCTTTTTTATAAATACTAAGCAATTTCTTCAGGTTTTAAGTCCGAAAATAGGAAATATTGCTTCATAATGCAAAAGAAACTCAGAATGAGTTGAACAGGAAATTATTTGGTCAGTTTAACAAAAATTTCCTCCATCGAGAGATTAGGATAGCGTTCTTGTTTGTCTTTTAATAGAAATTGGTCTTTAATCTGTCCTTGATGAATGACGATAATTTCGTCGCAAATAGCTTCGACTTCCTGCATTAGATGCGTAGAAAGTAAAACCGTTTTGTCTTGGGCGAGTTCGTGTATAAGCTGGCGGATTTCTATAATTTGGTTGGGATCCAATCCTGTGGTTGGTTCATCGAGAATCAACACTTTTGGATCGTGAATGATGGCACATGCCAGGCCAACACGCTGTTTGTACCCTTTAGAAAGCTCCTTTATTTTTTTGTGTTGTTCTTGCTGCAATCCAGTCCGTTCAATAACTTTTGAAATACGTTTTTCGATATTCTTGACTTGATATAGCGATGCTTGGAAATGTAACATCTCCTGAACATACATTTCTAAATAAAGCGGATTGTTCTCAGGAAGATAACCAATTGTTCGTTTTGCCTCCAGAGAATTAAATTTTAAATCAATATCATTTATCCAACATTGACCATCTTCTATTGGAAGGATCCCAGTCAAAATCTTCATCGTGGTAGATTTACCTGCGCCATTTGGTCCTAGAAATCCAATGATACGGTTGCTTTGCGTTTGGAAGGAGATGTTATCCAACGCTTTTTGTTTTCCGTATTGTTTACTCAGATTTTGAACACGAATGGACATGACCTAACGATTGATAAAGGGTGATTTGATATTTCTTTTGTTAATGTAGAAATCTAAAGCTTTCTGTGCTTCACCAGGATTGTCCGTACTCAAAATATCCGCACCTTTTTCCACATATTCGGCATAAACTTGATAGCCTCTGCTTTTCGCTTGTTTGTCTAAGTTGCCGATTGTACCTAAAATCGTTTTGATACCATGTGAGTGAAGCAATTCCACCAACGGTTTTTTTGGCTGTGAAGTGCCTACAAATGCCACCAATCTGTTGTCCGGAATACCTGCTTCTGCAAGTTTTACTAAATCTTTTTCCGATTTTACACTCGCAGAAATCATCAAATCAGGATTGATACGGTAGATAGCTCGAGCTTGATTTGCATTGTATGTAATGACAATTACAGAAGCTTGGGCATTAGTTTGTTGAATAATTTGGGAAAGCAAACCGTAAGGTACATCTTGTTTGACATCTAAAGTAAATAAAACATTCCCCTTACCCCAAGTCAAGGCTTCTTCCAATGTAGGAATTTGGAAATTCGTTAATTCCCCATTACTGTCCTTTAGACGTAATTCTTTTAATTCTGCCAAGGTATATTTCCCAATTCTACCAGTTCCATTGGATGTACGATCCAGTGTTTCATCATGCATCAATACCAAAGCAGAATCTTTTGATAAACGAACATCACATTCAATGATAAGCGGAAATTGTTTAGCCCAATATTGAAAAGACTCAATAGCATTCTCCGGATATCCATCGGTGTCTCCACCTCGGTGTGCACTAATTAATGGATAGCGGTCATCATTAAACGTTAGGAACTGATAAAGATCCTCGAGGCTATTAATATTAAAGTTATCCGATGAAAAGTCTGAGGTTTCAATCGAGTTACTACTATCATGTTTTTGCTTCGTCTCGGAAGGTGTGTTCCGAAAGCAGGACGATAGGAGTATAACACTCAGGAAAACAACAAATAGGGGACTTAATCTCTTCATTATTTAGCTTCGTAATTTTTGATCAGTTCGATGATTTGCTCTAATGGCGTATGTATTTGTTCGAATTTGATATGAGCTCGTTCATAGAAAGGCTCACGTTCTTTTAGTTTTGAATCAATAAATTCAAATAATTCCTCGCCAGTTAACCCTTTCAAAACTGGCCTTTTGTTTACATCCGATTGGCTTAATCGTGACCAGAGCGATTTACTCGTATGATACAGATAAAGAGATAAACCATTTTCATTAATCCAATCTATATTATCATAGTAGCATGGCGTACCTCCACCAGTAGAAATAATCGCTATTCTACCAGCTTGTTTTTTGAGATATTCATTTTCTAATTTTCTAAAACTTTCCTCGCCATAAGCTTTAAAATATTCAGGAATCGTCATCCCGATATTTGCTACGATTTCATGATCCAAATCCACAAATGGCATTTCCAAAGCGTTAGCGATTTTTTTGCCCCATGTTGTTTTACCGCTACCCATGAAGCCGACTAAGAAAATAGGTTTGTCCATTCGTTATTTTAGATATGTATTGATTAATTCTTCTTTCGAAGGAAAAATATCTTTTGACCACTTTTCGATAACTATACCATTTTGCAATAGCATTACGCCCGGATTTGAACGCACCATACTTTTCAATGGTACAGCATCGGCATAGAAAGTTTCTAAAACCAAATCTAATTGATCATTCAAGTAATCGACGTCCGAACTCGCACTTGCTGTTAACAATACTGCACGGATATTATATTCTTCGCTCAATGATTTAATAGTTTGGTTGATTTTATCTAAAGCCAAAAAGTCTGTTGGCGAAAATTTAGTAACATCTACGCTTGTTACCACAAAATTATAATGCGGATTCTCCACAATTTCTTGTGTAAAATCTTGTCCTTCATTATCCGTAATCATCAAATCAGGAATAGCTACTTGATAACCTTTTCTGATAAGCTTTGTGAGAGGTTCACCGACAATTTCCCAATTTTCATCTTCCCAGATTTTTTGGCTCATATATTCCTTATCGGTTACTTTTTTGGTTTCCCCAGTTTGCTTATTTTTTAGGTTATAAATATGCTCAAATTCATCCTGTGGAGCTCCTTCTGGTACTTTCATTAAAGAAGGTAAATTATTACCAACTTTATAAGGCAAGAAATCTAAAATAGGTAAATATTTGTATGTATAAATTCCTGCGCCAAAAGCAAAAATGAACGTAAACAAAGTCAACACATTATTTGCGAAAGAGCTTTTGAATAACGGCGTAATCTTGTTCCTTTTGACAAAAATAATTCCGATGAACACCAATAAAATCAAATCTTTGATAAAAGATTGCCAAGGGGTCAACGGAATAGCATCACCAAAACAGCCACAAGATGTCACGACATTGAAGAATGCAGAGTAAAATGTCAGAAACGTAAAGAAAATGATGAGTAATAATAATCCCCCAGCAACGGATTTACGTGCAATGCCTAACAGTAAAAGAATTCCTAAGATAATCTCCAAAGCACAAATCACAATGGCTATCCATGCACTGTAATCGTTCAAAAAGGTAAGATTAAAGACATGAAAATATTCCTGCAATTTGTAACCAAAGCCCATTGGGTCATTGGCTTTGATCAAACCTGAGAATATAAATAATAAACCTACGAACACACGTGATATCCAAAGTAGAATATCTGGTTTGTTAGAGGTTTTTTGTAAAGGAGTATAATAGGAAGTATTCGACATAATATTATTTTTTATCCGTAAAGCCCATTTTTATCAACGCAAAAACAGCATAATTCAACATATCTTGGTAATTAGCAGCAAGACCTTCTGACACTATTGTTTTTCCGTCGTTGTTTTCAATTTGTTTTACACGATGCAATTTCATCAAAATCATATCTGTCATTGATGAAATACGCATATCGCGCCATGCTTCACCATAATCATGGTTCTTAGCGAACATCAAATCACGAGTTTGGTTTACTTTTTCAGTGTATTTCTGTTCAACAAATGCTGCATCCACATTTTCTTCCCCTTCTTCGCCCATCTCCAATTGCAGCAACGCAATTACACAATAATTCACGATAGCCACAAATTCGCCAGCGATATCTTCGCCCACTTTAGAAACTTGCTTAATTTCTAAAGTACGAATACGTTTGGCTTTGATATAAAGTTGGTCAGTAATTGAACTTAGACGCATAATGCGCCAAGAAGTACCGTAATCTTTAGTTTTATTGACAAATAGATTTTTACAAAAATCAATGACCGCATTATATTCTTCCGTAGTATTCATATTAAGTATAAAACAAATGTTGTGTTACAAATATAGTCAGAAAAGTATTTAGCGTATAGTCATATTCCTGTTTGATTTTAGGATTTTATGACAATTTCTAATATATTTTCGAGTAACTTCGAATATACTTTGAAACAACAAATGGGAATTAAGAAACCAGAAATTCGAGAAGTCGAAATCATTCGCTATATACAACCTTTTCGCGAGGGAGGATCTTTGCCTGGATTGGTGGATGCTGACGATGGATTTAGCTATGTCATTAAATTTCGTGGGGCAGGTCAAGGCAAGAAGGCATTGGTTGCGGAATTGATTGGAGGGGAGTTGGCTCGTCTATTGGGTTTGCGTATGCCAGAAATGGTATTTGCGAATTTGGATGAATCGTTTTGGCGTTTGGAAGCAGATGAAGAAATTCAGGATTTGCTTAAGTTTTCTATAGGCAAAAATCTAGGTGTTCATTTTCTGAATGGCGCGATTACATACGATGCCAACGTAGACCAATTCAATGAAGAGGAAGCTTCAAAAATTGTGTGGCTAGATGCTTTATTGATGAATGTGGATCGTACAGCACGCAATACCAATATGCTCGTTTGGCATAAGGAATTGTGGTTGATTGATCATGGTGCTTCTTTGTATTTTCATCATTCGTGGGACAATTGGGAAGATTATGTAGCAAAACCTTTTGTACAAATCAAAGATCATGTATTACTGAAACAAGCTTCCAAAGTGCAGGAAGTACATGATAAATACAGTTCTTATTTTACGGAAGAAAATATTCGCGGTGTATTGAAAGTTATTCCAGACGAATGGTTGATAGAAGAGGGGAGAGACTTAACTCCAGATGCAGTAAGGGAAGTTTACTTGCAATTTTTGTTGCGCAGATTAGCAAATTCATCCTTGTTTTTAAATCAGATAGAGAATGAGCGTAAGAACATTATATGAGTATGCAGTAGTGCGTGTAGTTCCTCGAGTAGAACGTGAGGAATTTGTGAATGTGGGCGTAGCTCTATATTGCAAGAAGTTTCGGTATGCTGAGTTTCTTTTTCATTTGGATGAACTAAAGTTAAAGGCTTTATATGCTAATGTGGATATCGAAGAAATAAGAAAACATTTGGAATCATTTCAAAAAATATGTGCTGGCGAGAAATCTTATGGCAAAATAGCCAATCTCGAACAAGCAGAAAGATTTAGGTGGCTTACCGCGAATAGAAGTACGATTATCCAATCTTCAGCAGTGCATACGGGATTATGTATTTCGGCAGAGGAAACGCACGCAGAATTAATGAATAAATTAGTTCTATAATATCTATCTTAAAAGTAGATTTTTATAATTCAAAAGTGTAGATTTGCAGTCATGGAAGATTTTTATAACCATCTTTATAAAAAACAATTAGAGGCGCAAGATATGCCCAGCAATACGCGTATCTGGACGTGGGCAAGAGACTTATTTAGAGCACTTTTTCCCGAAAGAAATCCACAGCAGTTGTCTTCAGTAGAAGATGTCAAAGATATTTTCTATCGTTCGGAAGTCGAACTTCTCAGCATATTACGTAAGAGCAGAAAATGCAGCAATTGTCATCACGATATTGTGGTCCGCAAATTCTACGATTCTTTACCCGAATTATATGAAGTGATGCTGACCGATGCCCAAGCCATCTTGGATGGAGACCCTGCAGCGCAGGATTTGCGCGAAGTTATACGTACTTATCCAGGTTTTTTGGCTACATGTGTTTATCGAATGGCTAATAAATTGTGGTTATTAGAAGTGCCATTAATCCCACGAATTTTAACAGAATGGGCGCACGAACGTACAGGAATCGATATTCATCCGGGAGCTACTATTGGTAGATACTTGCATATAGACCACGGTACAGGATTGGTAATTGGAGAAACCTGTATCATAGGCGAGCATGTAAAATTGTACCAAGGTGTTACGTTGGGCGCACTGAGTGTAGAGAAAAATCTAGCAGGTAAGCAGCGTCATCCGATTATTGAGGATTATGTGGTTATCTACGCAGGAGCTACTATATTAGGGGGTGAAACTCGAATAGGACATCATTCTGTAATTGGCGGTAATGTGTGGTTGACTTCAAGCATTGATCCATACACTACAGTTTATCATCAATCGAATTCAAAATTTATAGATACTAAACCCGCTTTATAATGGGAAATATAATAGATGCTATAGGCAATACACCTTTGGTAGAGATCACGAGCTTTCACAACAATCCTAAGGTGAAAATTTACGCCAAATTAGAAGGTAATAATCCTGCTGGTTCGGTAAAAGATAGACCAGCTTTGAATATGATTCGTTCAGCTATTGAACGTGGTGATATTAAAAAAGGGGATAAGCTTATCGAAGCCACTAGTGGCAATACAGGTATTGCATTGGCTATGATTGCCAGCATCTACGAAATGGAGCTGGAATTGGTCATGCCATCTAGTTCTACACGCGAACGTACGTTGACTATGGAAGCTTTTGGCGCCAAAGTAACTTTGTTGGAAAACATGGAAGTGTGTCGCGATTATGCAGAAGAAAAAGCAGCGAAAGAAGGTGTTTTTATTCTGAATCAATTTGCTAATCCTGACAACTACGAGGCGCATGTAAAGACCACAGGTCCAGAAATCTGGCGTGATACAGCGGGTAAGATTACACATTTTGTGAGCGCAATGGGTACTACAGGTACGATTATGGGTAATTCTATTTTCTTGAAAGGACAAAATCCGAATATTCAAATTGTTGGTTGTCAACCTACGGAAGAATCATCTATTCCTGGTATCCGACGTTGGCCAAAAGAATATCTGCCTAAGATATTTGATGCTAGCAAGGTGGATCGTGTAATCGATGTAGATCAGCAAGATGCTATTGATAAAGCGCGATTATTGGCCAAGAAAGAAGGTGTATTTGCAGGAATGAGTACTGGAGGCGCTTTTCACGCTACTTTGCAAGTGGCTAACGAAATTGAAGAAGGCGTTATTGTCTTTATTGCTTGTGATCGAGGAGATCGATATTTAAGTTCGGATTTATTCGGATAACAACGAAAAAAGGAGGATTTTAAATCCTCCTTTTTATTTTACTTTTTTAAATCTCAAAATCGCAATATCATCCGTAATGAGTGTCAAATGATTCTCATCTACACTAAAGGATGAAATTCTTTCTAAATTCTTGAAATATGCACTTTCACCCTCTAAAGATGAACAAGCCATTTTAGTCGAAGCTATAGCACCAAATTTTAATCGATGTGCATCGACTTTATAAGTGCCAGAATAATTATTACAGCCACCATTACCCACTAAAGTCTCTTCTTTGATATTGAATTCTAAAGTAGGCTTTTTGGTTGAGAATAATTCATTTATCGATTTTTCAGTTAATCCGATATAATCTAATTCCCATTTACCTTTCAATTGTGCTGATTTATCTTCTTTTTTTAATTTGAATTGCGCTTTTAAGGCTTTCTTAGCATCTAAAAATGACAAAGTATCATTGCTTATTTTATAAGATGTTACCAAAGGTAAAATTTTAGAAAGGCCTTGCTCTACCTCCATATTATCACAAGCCATCATGGTAGATACTCCTCTAGAAAATTTGATTTTATTGGATGATTTGAGTTCAAAACCTCCCATCAAATTATTACATCCCGTAATAGCTGCATACTCGTTTTTAGCTAAATCAAAACTAAATACAGGTTCTTTTCCATTGACTTTTTTGTCTATAGCTTTATTTTCAATCGATAATATATGCCATTTTGCATTCAATTCGCTAGCATTCGATCCTAGAGAATTTTGTTTATTCTGAAATAAACTGCAACTGGATAGCATACTTACGACTGCTAAAGCGAGTAGATAATTTAATTTCATGTGATAAATGTATGTTTTTATTACAAGTATAACAATAATAAATATTAATATTCCAATAATTGATTGCATAAAAAAGCTCAACATACGTTGAGCTTTTTTATGATTTTTTAATCGTATTAGATTCCTAATTTTGATTTAATACCTTTTTGAATAGCATTTTTGTGTAAAAGGATAGAAATAGTTTTGTATTTCACATATTCTTTAGTGGCATACATATATCCTTTGTAATCATTGGATTCGCCCCAAGAATTTTTTACGATATAGTACTCTTTACCGTTTTGATCTTTTACCAAACCTACGATGTGCATACCATGGTCATCTGTAGTAGAATAATCGTCATAAGCCGCTTGACGGATTTCTTCTGTAATTTTTGCTTCTTGTTTTGGACCGTTAAATAAATCTGCAACTTCTGCTTGTGTCATTTTCTCCATTTCTTTTTCAGGAACGAAAGCAACACCATTTTTCCAGCTAAAGAATTTTTCCGAAACATCAGTTGCCCATGCAACAGTATATCCGTTTTGTAATGCATTATCTATAATGTCAGTTAAATCATTCATCTTTACATTATAAAATCTCTCATAAGACCAGTTATCAGGAATCAACAATACAAATGGTTTGTAATAGTCATGTGCTTTGAAAGAACTGATTCCGATATAATCATCTGGATTAATTCCTACTACTTGATCCGCCCAAGTACGTGGCGTATAAGTTTTTCCATTATATTGGAAAGTTTGAGGAGGAACGCCCAAATAAGCATCCATTACGCCAGTCACGGCTTTTTGCCAGTTTGGAGTTAATTTCTTGTTTTTCACAATGTTCTCATTCATGTTTTGCAAAATGTTGCTCATTTCAGAGAAATTGTTGCGTGTTTGGCCTTCACGAAGTCCTGTATATACTTCTTTTGGTACAGCACCATATTTACGATAAATAGTCAATACGTCGTGTAATTGACCACCTTCACCTTGAGCTTGGTCGCCATGAAGTTGAACGAAAGTTTTAGCTTTTTCTAAATACGTATAGTACGCTGTAAAAATTTGAGAAATCTCAACAGGTTGTTTACCCATACGAATCATTTCTGATTCTAAAAATGAGTTTCCTGAGTAAGACCAACAAGTACCTGAAGAACCTTGATCTTTGATAGAAGTATTACCTAAATTGATTACTTCTGTGAATACAAAACCATCTTTGCTTTTGTCACTAACATTGTTTTTTAGTGCATTAATCAAGTTGTCTTGAGCAAATGATTGGGTGGATGAGGCTAATAAGAATGCCGCAATATAAAAGGATTTTCTCCAGTTCATTTGTGAAACAGTTTTAAATTTTACGATACTAATATACGTGTTTTGCTAACTAAATTTTGTAAAAATCCTATCGCAATTCTTCTTTAGGATCGTATAATGGAACGATAATATAAAACGTAGTACCATGATTCAGTTTAGTTTCATAATCAATTGTACCACCCATACCTGTAATGGTTTGTTTTACGAATGCTAATCCAAGACCAGTTCCTGAACTTTTGGTCGTGAAGTTAGGCTTGAATATCTTGGGCAATACTTCATTCGGAATCCCGAACCCATTATCTCTAATTTCTACCAAGACGTTATGTTCGTCGTGCGATTTAAGTGTAATTTTAATTTTAGGTCTGCGTCTCCCCAATGTAGCTTCTATCGCATTTTTTATAAGATTATTAAACATGCGAATAACCTGATCGCGGTCTCCAAAAATCTCAATTCGGTCACCGAGTCCTGACTCATTTATCAATTCAATTTGTACATCTGGAATGTTGTCGTACACATGAATAGACTTATTAATCTTTTCAATCAAATTGAGGACGACAAACTGAGATTCTGGCAATTTGGCAAAAGCCGAAAACTCCGAAGCAATGCGTGCCAAAGCTTCTATTTGTTCTATAAATGAATTGGAAATTTTTTCGAAACGTTCAGAAAATCTTGGATCATTATCTTTGAAAGATTTATTTAACTGTTGAATCCCCAGTTTCATTGGGGTCAATGGATTTTTAATCTCATGGGCAACCTGCTGTGCCATTTCACGCCATACAATTTCTCGCTCGGCATGTCTCAACTGGTTCGCATGTTCCTCCAATTTTACCAACATATAGTTGTATTCTTTTACTAAAAGCCCAATTTCATCATCTTTTTCCCAATACAATGATTCATTTGGCTTACCAGACATATTAGTTTGCGAAAGCTTCTTACGAATAATTTGCAACGGCTCCGTTATCTTGTTAGAAATATACAATGCCAGAAAAGCGAAAATGATCAGAATAATAGTGTAAATATTTAAAATCGTTTTCAAGAGTATATTCGTACTTTCGTTTTCTACCTCTTGGTAATTGAAATACGGAATACCCAGATAAGCTATGGTCTTGTAATTTGAATCTTTAATGGTTGCGTAAGCAGTTTCGTATTCGAAGTCTATAATTTGCTCAAGCATTAAAGTTTCATTTTTCTTCAATACGTTCATTTCCAAGTAGGCGTTAGGATTGATGTATGAAGAAATCAGATTATGATTGTAAATGCTTGGTTGCGTGGTGAAAAATAATTTTCCATTCTTATCATAAAGATTAAAATCTGTTACCATCACATTAGTTAGTGTGGACATCGTTTTATATAAGGATGATAAGTGTGTATAAGAAGAATCTTTGGATGCAATGTCTTCCAGATTCTGTACAATCTCTGCGATATAATCGAATTTCTGATCTTTGCGACTTTGTTCTGTTTGAAGCTTGATACTATAAAAACTGATGATACCTGAAATAACAATAGCAATTAAAACGGAACTAATTACTAAAGTTTGAATGCGAGAACTATATCGAATCTGCGCTAGAGTATACCTAAATCTCAAATATAAATTGACAAAAGATACATCTTGACGAATATAAATAGGAATGATTTGAGCCGAAAATCGTACAATCGTGGTTACTAGATAAAGAAATAAAAACGTAATGGATATTACTGTAATAAATTGCCAATAAGATTGTATTGGCTTACTTACAATAAGGGTTGTTCTCGTGTCTGGACGAAAAATGATATGTTCAAAATTATTATCATCATCATTAATAAAGAACTCGTCTGTTCCTTTATCCTGATATAAGTCTTTATTCGGATAGGTGAATTTTCCATTTTGGCTTATTAATATACCATCTTTATAGATAGCAAAATTATAATCTTTCGTTTTGGCATTTACATCATTATCAACTGGTCTATCCGTGAAAAAAGGTAGATAGGTAGTAATATTATTGATGTTCTTTTTTAGATTGATAATAATAGAATAACTATTACCTGCATCATCTTGTGTACTCATCAACGTGAAATAGTCGTAATAACCAATTTCGGTTTTAGATTTATAGAAAGATCGGGTATAATTTACTTTAGTAGCATTAGTAATTACTTTTTCTCGATAATCGGTTAGAGGGTTAGAGAAATAAGTATCTAAAGGTTTCCCATTGAAATAATAGTATCCTGAATAATTATAATTAGATAGATAGCCTGTTAAATAGTTTTTTTGAATATAATCGTCAATTAATTGAGAATTTGGGTTTGTAGAAGCTAATTCAATTAGTTTTTTTAATTGAGTATCGTTGTCCAGTTTATTTTCAATCCCCGAGAATAAGGAGATAGCTTCCACATCATCATCAGATTCCAAATTCAAGAGCATCAACTTCATATGCTCTCTATTATTTTGGTTGATTGCGTCCGCATATTTTATAGTCGTGATACATGCAATTGTCAATATTGTAATCACTTGCGTATATATGTTGTTGTGTCGCAACATAGATTTGTCAAATGATTGCATCATAATGAGAATCCCAATCAGCACATTAATCAACGAAAAGTCTTCATAAAAACCACCAATTATTAATGCCATAACTAAGGCAATCAATTGTATATTAAGATTAGTGGTAGTTTTGGGCGTAAGAATCTTACCAATATAAATGACAATGTCAGTAATTAATATTACCGAGAAGATTATAATCGTATAAATGAGAACATGATAGAAGGTAAAGTCATAGGTGAAAAATAACGTGATAAGATCTTCTGTCGAAAAAGAAGAATGTGTTATTAATGTAGCTAACTGACTAAAGAGTTGGTTGTATAAATAATAAATGGATAAAAGGACGAGTAGAAATACCCAATTCCGGATAGAACGTTTTACCAGAAATTTTGGCACTACGACATATTTCCTAATATAAATACAGAAACAGACAACCCATAAGATTACAATAGAGTTTACCAAAAAGGACCAAAGATTCGGCGCTATATCACTATATGCGTAGGTGCGAGGTGAGAATAATTTGTAATCCGATATTTGTGAAAGCCAATTCGTATTTAAATCTATGACACGTATAATCAAAAATGTAGTTGATAATAACACAATTGATAAAAACGGTCTTCCTCTTTTTGCCATACTAACACAAATACTACTGATTAATATGACACAACAAATGGTACCTAATACCCAACAAAGCAATTGAATATTTAAATAGATATTGTTGTACTTGTTACTTTTTAGCTTAACAGAAAAGAGGTAATTTTTATTGACAGAATAGATGTTACGGATTTCATCTGTATCACCAAATTTTGCTACTTGCAGTTGTGTGTTGGTTGTCGCTCCAATATATTTTACAGAACCTTGTGGCTTATAGTTTGCATTAAATTGTCGCTCAATGGGAATTAATGCTACTATATGAAGTTCCGAAGCCAATTTTTTCTTCTTTACTAAGAATGAAAAATTATCGGCATAGATATACGAAATTCCTTCATTCAATCCGGCATCAGTTTCTGGAACATAAATATTGGATGACCAGAAAATGGGTTTGCCATTTTTGTATATGTATAGATATATTTGATGCTGTTGATATTCTTTGGAGATTTCTCTTACTTGAAGTGGATAGCGTTCGCTATTGACAAAAGTTTTGTTCAAAATAGAATCGGAGAAAATCTTATCTATAATTTGCTCCTTATTTTGAATAGTATTTGTGAATTTCTTTGCTTCTAAATCTAATATATCATTGTCCGTAATGGCATTTTTTACGGTGACGGCTGTCGCAAAAAATAAAAGTGTAAGTACGAATAAAAGTATTCGGATTTTGTTTTTCATGTTTTACGACTCTATCAATTGTTTATAGGGCTTGACCACGTATGGTTTATTATAGTTAAAAATAGCATAAATAATCCACACTAAAGAACACACTTTAAGTGAATCAGTTGAGTAAATCGGTTTATTTTTCTATCGGAAGATTTAATTCCTCAATTCCCCATTCGGCCCATGATCCATCATACACTCTAATTTTTTGTGTACCAATAAGATGACTGGCAAAAGCTATAATTGATGCGGTAATTCCTGATCCGCATGTAAATACATGTTCACTGCTTTTAGTATTATGATGTTCAAATAAGGATTGGATGTCCTCCTTATTTGCGAATACTTCTCCTGCGAGTACTACTTCATAAGGAATATTTTTGGAGTGCGGAATATGCCCACCGTGCAATCCTTTTCGAGGTTCGGGTACTAGACCCGTAAATCTTCCTTTACTTCGTGCGTCGAAAATATCAATCTCCGTACCTTTATAATGTTCAAGAATGAACTCTTTGTCTGCATACCAATCTCCTCTGAAATTTGCCTTGAAATTTCCTCTCGCGGGAGCGTCAGCATATGCCGTAGTTATTGGATACTTGTTTTTCTTCCATATAGGCAAACCACCATTAAGTACATATACTTTATCAAATCCCATTACTTTAAACATCCACCAGGCTCGTGGAGCAGAATAAATTCCCCAGCAGTCATACACTACAACAGTACTCTCTTGGTTAATTCCCAACATTTGCATTTCTTCCTCAAAAACTTCAGGTGCAATTAAATTGTGGGGTAATTTTGATCTTTTATCAGATAATTTTCCTTCAATATCAAAAAATAAAGAGTTAGGAATAAGTTCCAACTTTTTTCCTTTCAGTGATTTTCCAACTTTATCAATAGTGCAGTCTAAAAGAATAATCGTATTATCTTTTAGTGCTTCAGCTAATTGTGTGACCGTAATGAGAGAAGAATCGAATATCATAACCTAAATTTACGAATTAAGCTACAAAAACAAAAAGCTCCAATCTTGCGATTGGAGCTTTTCTTATATGTGATCAGTGACTAAAAATTATTTTTTGTCGCCACCTTCCATTTGCTCTTTCAATTGAGCTAAAACGTCTAAATCACCTAAAGTAGATTTCTCAACTGAATCTTTTACTTTTTTCACTGCGTTTGATGCTGATTTAGCGTCTTTTTTGCGTGCGTTAGATTCTTCTTTGCGAGCTTCTTCTTTAGCTTCTTCCCAGATACGAGAGTGAGAGATAACTAAACGTTTGTTCTCTTTGTTGAACTCGATGATTTTGAATTCAGCAGTGTCATCTACTTTCAATGCTGAACCGTCTTCTTTTACAGAGTGTTTAGAAGGACAGAAACCTTCAACACCGTATTGTAAAGCTACGATATCACCTTTGTCACCAACTTTGATTACTGTACCTTCGTGGATCGAACCTTCGGTGAAGATAGTTTCGAATGTATCCCAAGGGTTTTCTTCTAATTGTTTGTGACCTAAAGATAATTTACGGTTTTCTTCGTCTAATTCTAATACAACTACATCTAATGTTTCACCAACTTTAGTGAATTCGTTAGGGTGGTTGATTTTTTTAGACCATGATAAGTCAGAGATGTGGATTAATCCGTCGATACCGTCTTCTAATTCAACAAATACACCGAAGTTAGTCATGTTTTTAACTACAGCTTTTTGTTTAGATCCAACTGGGTAACGCTCAGTGATGTTTTTCCAAGGATCTGGAGTCAATTGTTTGATACCTAAGCTCATTTTGCGCTCTTCGCGATCCAATGTTAAGATTTGAGCTTCAATTTCATCACCTACTTTTAAGAACTCTTGAGGAGAACGTAAGTTTTGTGACCATGACATTTCAGATACGTGGATTAAACCTTCAACACCTGGGATGATTTCTAAGAAAGCACCGTAATCAGCAACTGTTACGATTTTACCTTTTACTTTAGAACCTACTTCTAATGCAGTGTCTAAAGATTCCCATGGATGAGCTGATAATTGTTTTAAACCTAATGCGATACGTTTTTTCTCATCATCAAAGTCTAATACAACAACGTTGATAGTTTGATCAAGAGCTAAAACTTCTTTTGGATGCTCGATACGGCCCCAAGAGATATCTGTAATGTGAAGTAAACCGTCAACACCACCTAAGTCGATGAACACACCGAAGTCAGTGATATTTTTAACAGTACCTTCTAATACTTGACCTTTTTCTAATTTAGCAACGATTTCTGATTTTTGGTTTTCTAAATCGTCTTCAATTAATACTTTGTGAGATACTACTACGTTTTTGAATTCGTGGTTGATTTTTACCACTTTGAATTCCATAGTTTTACCTACGTAAACATCGTAATCACGGATAGGTTTGATGTCGATTTGAGATCCAGGTAAGAAAGCTTCTACACCTTTGATGTCTACGATCAAACCACCTTTAGTACGAGATTTAACGAAACCGTCGATGATAGCATCATTTTCTAATGCTTCATTGATAGCTTCCCATGATTTTTGAGTTTTTGCACGCTTACGTGACAATACTAATTGACCATTTGCATCTTCTTGAGACTCTACAAATACATCAACAGTATCCCCGATTTTTAAATCAGGTAGATCACGAAACTCAGTTTTTGCTACAAGACCGTCTGATTTGAAACCTACGTTTAATACAACGTCTTTGTTGTTGATAGAAACAACAACACCTTCGATAATTTCACCTTGATTGATTTGGTTGAAAGTACCAGCGTATTGCTCTTCTAATTTAGCACGCTCAGCCTCGCTGTAGTTACCGAAAGCTTTCTCGTCAGCATCCCAATCGAAATCACCTTCTGGTGTAGACCAAGTAGTTGATTTGATTTGGTCGATCAAAGTTGAATCTGCTTCAGACTCAATTGTCTCAGTGTCTTTCACTACTTTAGTGTCAGCACCTTGTAGCTCTGCGTTTTTCGCCGCTAACTCTTTTTCTGCTTCTTGTTTTTTTGCCATTAATTAATTTTCTCCTTTTTCCTACATTGTAGGAAGTGCAAAGATACGAAAAAGTTTTATTTCCAATTATTTATGTAAAAAAAAGTTTCAACAGTTTTTTATTCGCTCGAAGAGTCGATGGCAGAGGTCTGTATTATTATTTTTACAAGGTCTTTTTCATTAAATGGCTTGATGATGATATTATCAAAGGTTAGCATCCTTTTTTTCTCTAATTCTTTGATTTGTTCATAATCAGAAGATGTAGCTATGACTTTGGTTTTGGCAAGCTCAGGTAGCTTTCTGATATATACTAATAGCTCATCGCCAGTCATAATTGGCATATTGATATCTGTAATGATAATATCTGGTGTATAGTTCTTTAAGATTTCGAGCGCTTCTAGACCATTAGAAGCTGTTTTGACCTGCGTAAAACTTTGGAAATACTGCTTGAGGTATAAGATGTTGAGAATATTGTCATCTACCAAAAGCCATGAAATAGTGCCAGGTAAATCAGCTAAGGTGTTATAAGTAACAGATGGTTTATTTTTCTTTTTGGCCTTTGGAATAGGAATTTCTATGGTAAATGTACTTCCATAGTTTTCTTTACTCGTAAAGGTGATTGAACCTTGTAACTGTTTTACCAATCTTTTCGTAATATACAAACCTAAACCGATTCCATTACTCAATTTGTTTTCGTCGCTTTTAGTAAAGTATTTTTTGAAAATATTGGGTTGCATGCTTTCCGAAATACCTAATCCGGTGTCCGAAATGCGAATGTATAAATTGTTGAGTTCATTGATCATGATGTAACAACTTACCTTGCCATGCATGGTGTATTTAATACCATTAGATATTAGGTTGGTCAATATTTGACGGATTTTGAGTTCATCACAATGAATTATAGTTGGGGTATCTTCTTCAATGATGACTTCGAGTGCTATATTTTTAATTTCAGCCTGACTTTTGTGTATCAAATAAATATCATGGGCCAATTCTTCTATATCAAAATCTTTTAATTCTATGGAGGATGTATAATCCATTTTACTAAGATTAAGAATATCATTAATGGTACGGGAAGTATTGGATATATTAGAATATGCTGAATCGAGGAATAGTTTTTCCTTTTCCGAATAGATATTAGATCTCCTACGCAGTAAATCTATTATACCAATTAAAGAATTGATAGGCGTCCTAATCTCATGACTTATTTCTGCTAAGATATCTGATTTTTCGGAAGCTAACTTGGCCGCATATTGCTGCTCTTGAATTAATTGTTCTTCGTAATATTTATTTCTGAATTGATAGTAAATCATAATAAATATTAGAATAAAGATAAAAACAAGACATAATATTGTTTGCCATGTCAATTTACCAGATTGTCTCAACAAATCCTGGTGTTCATTTTGGAGCATTTGTTTCTGTTTCAACAATTGCAAATCATTAATTTCTAATAAGGTCTGGTAAATGCTGTATAATAAAGTGAAATGATTGGCTAATAATTTCCTTTCGGATTTTCTTATCGATTCGTAAGTGTTTCTAAATTGAAAGAAATGACTATAATTGGATTTAGAGAAATTTTTAATCTCTTCATTATAGGTGTGGATCACCTCTTCATCTATGACAGGGTCTTGTTGTATTTTTACAATATTATAAATTATTGATTTTTCTTTATTTTGTGGAGATTTCTTTACTTTGTTGATGTCTATTGTGAGATTTTTAGTAGATGGAGGAGACGAAAGTACTGTGTTTTGAAGTCTTGATTGTAACGTATCTGTCTGTGTGGATAAGGCTGTGAGTTGTTTGATTTTAGTTTGTAAAACTTTATACTTATCTAAGCGAACTAATGAGTTTAAATCATATGCAAATTGTACGCTATCGCGTTGATGTGACTCTATTATTTCGTTAGTTATCTGGCTTAGACTGAGAAGATCTTTTTCATATTCTTTATAATTATTTATCTGGAGATCAATAGAGAATTGTCTAAAGTGGTTTTCTGCTTCTAAGAAGTAATTGACCGCGTTTTCGTATCTTGAGTCTTTGTAATTTGTAAGCTCTATTAGGTTAGAAATACGTTTTTGAATTCCTTCAAAATAGTTAATACTAATAAAGAAAATAGTAGTAATAAAGAGAAAGAGAGCAATCGTCGCAACAAGTAAGGCCGTTCTTATTCTGTTTCTTGAATGAATCTGTTTTTCTATCATTAAGCAACTATGTTTTGAATTGATTAACTATCTTTTTAATTGGAGTTTTTATACTTTGTTTTGATAAAATAATACTTGTATTAAGTTCAAAACCTATCAAAATTATTAAGGAATTTAAATACATCCAAATCATTATTACAATAATAGTACCTATCGATCCGTATAATTTATTGTATGCGTTAAAATTATTGATGTAAAAGGCAAATCCAGAAAAGGTTAGAATTGCCAATATTGTTGCTAATAAAGCACCTGGACTAAAAATCTTCCAATGCTTAGAACTGGAGGGACCGTACTTATATACTAGTCCAACAGTAAGGAAATAGATTAAGAAAAGAATACTCCAGCGAGAAATTTTAAGAAGGAAGGTCCAAAGCCAAGCTAAATCATAATCTATACTTTCCTTTAGGTAGTTAATGATGACCCCAACCGCTGTAAAGACCCCTATACCTAATGCTAATGCGGTGATAATCGCAATAGAAAGAGCCAAAGCAATGGTTCTTCTAACAATCCATTTTCTGTTTTCGCGCGTTAGAGAAGCTTTATTAAAAGCCATCATCAGATTGGTCATGCCATTGGTTGCAAAAAATGTTGCCAATAGAAAACCAAAAGAAAGCAAACCACCATTTTGGTTTTTGACAATATCCTCTAATGTGTTTTTAATGGCATTGTACGCATCCGTTGGAATAACAATTTCCAAAAATCCCAATAATTTCTCTTGAAAATTTTCGACAGGAATATAAGGAATCAAGGTAAATAGGAAGATAATACCTGGAAAAATAGCCAGTATAAAATTGTAGGCTAAGCTAGATGCTTTATTGAGAATAGACTCGCGTGTTATTTCTTGGAAGAAGAACGTAGCAACAGTATAAATAGGAAGTTTTCCAAAACCAGGTATATAGGCTGTTTTGCTCCATTCGACCAAATTGTCGTACGGTTTTAACAATAATAATCGATTATGGAGCTTGTTCATTTCACATTAGTCGAAATAAGGCTCCATTTGCTTCATGAAAACATCTGGGGCTTTGCAAGGTCTGTTTTTAGCCATATCAACAAAGACTAGTTGAGTGGTTCCTGTATTTAATAATGTGCCAGCCTCATTGTACACTTCATATTCAAACTTGATTCGAACGGCTGGTTTTTCTCGAATTATTACTTTAATCGTTAATAATTCATCATATTTAGCCGGTTGAATATACTTAATATTCATTTCCAGCACGGGCATCATGACACCCATTTCTTCCAATTCTTTGTAAGAAAATCCTGTTTTTCGCAACATTTCGGTACGAGCTACCTCGTAATAGGCTGCATAATTTCCATAATAAACGTATCCCATTTGATCCGTCTCTGCATATCTCACCCTAACTTTTTCTTCGTGTACAAACATGGATATTTTTATTTTTTATCTTTTAATATTTCTTTCGTCTAGTGCTTTTTGGAATTTGCGCGCATTAATTTGATGTTCTGCTACTGTTTCAGCAAAGGCGTGATAGCCCGAAAAATCTTCTTTTGCACACATATATATATAGTTGTGATTTGACGGATTTAATACGGCATCAATAGCCACAATTGGAGGCATATTGATTGGTCCTGGAGGCAGACCTTTGTATCGATATGTATTGTATGGATTATCAATCGTTAAATGTCTATTCAACACACGGCGAATACTAAAATCATTATTGGCAAAAATCACCGTAGGATCTGCTTGAAGCAACATTCCTCTTTTCAATCTATTCAAATATAGACCTGCTATCATTGGCATTTCGTCGTTGTGAAGAGCCTCTCCACGTACGATGGAAGCTAAAATAGAAACTTCAACAGGCGTAAGATTTTGTTGTTTTGCTTTTTCTATACGTTCAGCTGTCCAGAATTTTTTGTATTCTTCATTTAGACGATCAATCACTTTATCTGCGGATGTATTCCAATAGATTTGATAGGTATTTGGAATAAACATCGTGTAAAAGTTGTCCTTGGTGAAGCCATATTTTTCAGCTACTGCTTCATTGGTCAATAGAGAAAGAAATTGCAAAGAATCTTGTTCGAAATTGCGACCCAGAAAACCAGCAAAATCTTCTTTCAATCGGATATTCGAAAAACGTAATGATACAGGTTCTTGGTATCCGCCGCGAAGATTTCCAATGAGTCTTCTGTTGCTCATCCCTTTTTCTAATTTGTAGCGACCAGCTTTTACAGAAGTTGGATATTTCATCGCTTTGGATACATAATCAAATTCATCTGCATCTTTTACCACATTGTCCGTACGGATTCTGCTCAATACATTTTCGTAAGTGTCATTCGTATATACGAATAAATATTTCTGCGCATCGGTTACCGAAGCACCTAAGAAGATTTGATAAATTTTATACCCCACAATAAGTCCTACCGCAAGGATTATTGCAATGGTGATTCCTAACAATTTAGGAAATTTCTTTGTTGTAGTCATGTTTTTAATTTGGAAGTTTTTCTGTCGGGGTAATGTCGTTTGCTAACTCTAAATTAATTGGGGAACCAATACTGATAAAACGTGATGTCGAATCAGGAGATTGACTGATAACACGAGCTGTAGCCGTATCTACTATATTACCAGTAATTTTTCCTACAGTAAGACCAAGACCTGCTAAAGCAAATTTCGCTTCTACCAATGTATAGTTTGTCAATGTAGGGATTTCTACTTCATTAGCCCCTCGACCATTGCCAAGCACTAATGTTATTTTAGAACCTTTAGCTATTAAACGTCCTGTTTTAATGGTTTGTCCTGCAAATTTTGCATCTAAAACCACATCTCGAGCAATGTCATTGATGTAAATGGTATCTGCAATTTTTAGCGAAGCATTGTTAAGAATAGCTTGTGCTTCGATTAGGTTTTTTTCGATAATATTTGGGAATTCTACATCCGGAGCTACTTCCGTAATAATTGTTAAATAGATTGTACGGCCACTTTTAACAAGAGCACTCGCTGAAGGATTTTGTTCGATGACCAACCCTGGTTTAGCATCCATTTGATAAATCGAATCGATTTTGTATTCCAAGCCAGCTTTGTCCAATATTTCTTTAGCTTCAGTGATGGTTAATCCTTTTAATAAAGGTACTTCCTGCGCATCACCATGTTTGGTATAAATTCTTAGTCCGATATATACCGTTAAGAAAATTCCTGCGATGGCTATTAATGCATAAATGAGGTTTTTTCTAAACTCATCTGTTTTTAGATAAAGTAATAATTTGGACATCCCTAAGTGTTTTATTTTTCTTTAATGTAAAGTTACGCTATCTGTAGTGGATAAACCTAACGAATATTCAGCAAAAATATTCGTTTTTCCGTGTATCACAAATTATATTTGCGAACAGAATCCCTTAATATGAAAACAAAAGTAGCATTAGTCACAGGTGGATATACAGGTGAAGCTGAAGTATCTTACAAAAGTTCAAAATTCGTTTACAGTCAATTAGACAAAGATAAATACGATATATATTTAATCGATATCACACCAGAAGGTTGGTATTACGAAGATGAAAACGGAACGAAACACAATATCATAAAAGATGATTTCTCCTTGTTGTTAAATAATGTTAAAATCACATTTGACGTCGCGTTTATCATCCTTCACGGCACACCAGGTGAAGATGGTCGATTGCAAGGTTATTTTGATATGGTAGGTTTACCGTACACTTCTTGTAATGCATTAACATCTTCGTTGACGATGAACAAAGGCTACACAAAAGCAATTATCGCGGATATTCCAGAGTTGAATGTCGCTAATTCTGTATTGCTTTTTGAAAATCATAGAGCAGAAGCTGTTCACTTGGTGGAGTCAAAGTTGCAGTTGCCTTACTTCGTAAAACCAAATGCGGGCGGTTCTAGTATTGGTATGTCCAAAGTAAAAGAAGCTTTGGAATTAAAGGAAGCCTTGGATAAGGCGTATGATGCAGAAAATACAGGTGCTCAGGTATTGGTAGAAGAATTTGTTACAGGTAGAGAGTTTTCACAAGGTATTTTCAGAAATTCAAAGGGGGAGTTGGTGGTTTTGCCAGCGACAGAGGTCAAAACTACACGTGAATTTTTTGACTTCGAAGCGAAGTACACGCCAGGATTAACAGAAGAAATTACTCCAGCTGATTTGACTCAAGAGCAGCAAGATCGAGCTGCGCGAATTATCAAAAAGATTTATATTCGATTGAATTGTAAAGGTATGGTACGTGTGGATTTCTTCTTAGAAAATGGAACCGACAAATTCTATTTTATAGAAATCAATACTATTCCTGGACAAACTGCGCAAAGTTTTATTCCGCAACAAGTTCGCGCTTTTGGAATGAAAGAAACTGATTTTTACGGAGAGTTAATTGAAGCTGCTTTAGTAAAATAATACTTTTTATTTTTTAATAAAAGGAAAGGGCAAGTTAACCACAACTTGCCCTTTCTGTATTAATATAAATTATTGAATAACAGCTTAAATGTGCCATGTGTTTGGCCTCTAAAGGTAATATCTGAAGTAAATACGGTCAGCTTACCTTTTTCTATGCTTTTCTCGAATCCTATAACGCCATCTTTAAGGTATTTTTCTCCCCATGACCAACCACTTTTCAAGACTTTTTCGGAAGAAAACCACATTAGAGGCTTGAGGGTAGAATCCTGAATTTTGTAAACATTATTATTAGAGAAATAAAAATCAATTTCTGATGGATAGCCTTTTCCTGATTTGGAGTTGTTGTCCAATGAAGCCTTTAAGACCGAACCAGGTGTATAGTACACTTCGCGTTTTAAAGGTTTATTATCTGTGTCTACCAAGTGATTCACCACGTTTAATTTTAGATCTTCTGCTATTTTTGAGCTGTTACCAATTGCAATCAAATGCCCACCATTTTTAATGAATTTTTCCAGTTGTGGAAGTGTAGTATTCATTGTCATATTTCCCCATTGTGATATGTAATTAGCTGGGAGATTCGCTGGAAGAGAACTTGAGAACGTTCTAATCAAAGCATTACTTGGTAGAATAATGACGTCATATTTTTTATTTAAATCACCTTTGTCGAGTTCTGGTGCAAAAACTAATGTAAAATCATAGCCATATTGCTCAAGAATAAAACGAGTCCAGCCCGAAGGCATACTACCGCCGTAGGTGTCCCAAAGTCCTATGCGAAGGGATTTAATGAGTTTACTATCATTTGGTAAATTATTAACACCAGTTGTGGACAAACCTGATTTGGCTAACAATTCTTTTACTTGAATATTATTGGGAAAAATAAAACCTCCAGCTTCATTGCGGTAAACTTTGACTTTTTGCTTTAGTAATGCGTTGACTACGCGAAAGCTTTCGTTGTCTTTATTCGCTAACACTACATATTTTTCTGTACCTAGTGCTGCTGTATTAATTTTTAAAGGCTCACCATAAGGTAGCATAGTGAAATTTCCTTTTACGTCATCAAAAGCACGGTCAAAATTGATATGCATCATATAAGCCAAAGTCCAGCCAGCTGCATCGTATGGTGGGATAGGAGGGCCACCTGCATATTCGAAATCATTAGGATGATCTTGTGCTTCAAACATATCCAGAATATGCGGACGAAAAGCCTGATTCGTTCGTATCAGATAGCTTTGAGCTGGATATTTTTTACCATCAAAAGCGAAACTTTCTTTTGCTTGTTCGATACGAATTCCATTCGCTGATAAGGCATTTAGGAATTTGATTGTTGTAGCTGGATTATCTTGCTGTGCAGAAATAATATATGCTCTTGGGTCACGATATTTTGAATCCTTCAACAATGAATCTAGGGCCTGTATTGGATTACTACGTTGATTTTTTAACTTTTCGTCTTGTACTTTTAAATTTTCAATAGCTTTTTCCACAACAGCGACTTTGCTTGGGGATAAAGACCAACTGTCTTGACTACCTTTTTCAATGGAATTTCTTCCCATTCGATATATGTTAAACAAAAGCTCTTCTCTAAACTTGGCTGCATAATTCAATACCGCGTAATTTAGCGATGTCGAATAATCGATAGATTGTTTGAAATGCCAAATCTGTGGAAGAACGGGATAGTGCGTATTACTATTGGGAATCAAACGTGATGGCACCAAAGGGATTTCAAATGGATTGGGTCCACCAATAATTTCAGTCAATAAGCCAATTGTGTTGTGAAAATAGGTGGTTGTACGCAATCCGCCATTATACCATGTGGAGAAGACCGAGCCACCGCGCTGAGTGTAACCTGGCTTATTTTCTGCATACAATCGTGATGACATTGCAGCACCCAATGATTCGATTCCTGTAATGACCAAAGGATCGAATACATAATTAAATGGATCACGATAAGGTGCACCCGCAACTACAGCTCCTGCTGGTGCTGTTTGATGGTGGTTGTACATGATCTGTGGATTCCATTCAATAAACAATTGTCGGGCTATATTTTGAGATTCTTTTAGATTCAACATAAAGAAATCTCGGTTATTGTCATGACCTGCGTATTTTTGATAAAGAGAAGGTAAATTACTCAGTGAACGTTTCTCTGGCTGTGATTCTCTCATATACCAATTGCTGACCAACTCTTGTCCATCTGGATTAGCATGTGTTAATAGAATAATACAATTTTCAAGAATATTTTTAGTCTCATCATCATTTTTACTTGCCAAAAGGTAAGCTATCTCAATTAATTGGTGCATGCCTACGGTTTCGCTGGCGTGCAATCCACCGTCAATCCATACTACAGATTTGCCTTGCTTGGCTAATTCTTTTGCTTTTTGCTCTGAAAGTTCGGCACGTGCAAGACTTTGCGAAATGGATTTATATTCGGATAATTTTGCCAGATTTTGAGGTGAAGAAACAATTAGCATGGGCTGATCTCTGCCTTCTTCCGTCTTACCAATGACTTGATAAATGACCCTGTCCGATTGTTGAGCTAGCTTTTTGAAATAGGCTTCTGTCTGTGTAAAATTTGCTAAATGGTAATCCTCGCCAATTGCGAAACTAAAATGTTCTTTTGGAGTGGTTATCTGTGCGGATAAAATATGAAAATGCACAAATAGAAGTGCTAGAAAGTATATTTTCTTCATTGATTTAGAAAATTGGTAGTGTCTAAATAAAGATAATGAAGAAAGATGGGAATGAAGAACTGAATTGATTTAGAATTAGAAATGTTACATGTTCGTAATAGTTCGGAAAGTCAAATTGACGCGAGGTGTATGGATTGTTTTCGTTGGAGGAAGTCTGTGCAACCAGTGGGTCTGCGTTTCATCTTTCATAATAAGCAATGATCCATTCTCTAAATTAATATCAATCTTTTCTTTGGAAGTTTTATGTTTGAAAGAGAATTTTCGTTCTGCGCCAAGACTAACGGAGGCTATCGCGCCATTTTTCTTCAAATCTTTTTCGCCATCGCTATGCCAAGCCATTCCTTCATCTCCATCATGGTATAGATTCAGTAAGCATGAGTTGAAGGTTTCGCCACTTGATTTTTCCACTATAGTTTTTAGTTCCAATAAAGTGTTGTTCCACGGGGAAGCGACTTTTTCGATGCCCGAATATTTGTAAGAATACGCATGATCACCATACCAAGCTACTTTTCTTTTGGTAGTAACTAGTTTGCCAAAAATAATGGCTTGATCGTGCTGCCAATTTATTTCTTTTAGCAATTGTTCGTAGAAATAGGAGGGATTATCCAGAATTGGACCATAATAAATCACAGAGCCATCATAAGGTAGCAAGTTTTTTGTTGGGTCGGCTGTATTAAATAATTTCATCTGTAATAGAGTTTATAGTTGCATGTTCCCACCCAATGATCGCTGTTTTGCGAATTGGTCCCCACATATAACCGCCGAAGAGTCCAGAAGTTTGAATCACCCGATGACAAGGTATCAGATAAGCTATTGGATTGCTTCCTATCGCAGTTCCCACTGCTCGGGATGATTTAGGATTGCCAATCTCGTGTGCTATTTGACCATACGTTTTCAACTTTCCCTGGGGGATTTTCAATAAGGCTTCCCATACTTTGAGCTGAAAGGATGTGCCCTTCAGGTGTAAATGGATTGGCGAGTTTATTTTTGAAGTATTATTAATAAAATCTTCTATTTCCTGATGAAGGGCTTGCTCTGAGTATATAATTTGTGCATTCGGAAATAAAGACTGAATAGTTTTTAAGGCATTTTCATCCCTGTCAATAAAAGAAACATGACAAATTCCCTTGCTCGTGGAAGCTACACAAACTTCTCCAAATAAAGAGCTTTGAATACTATAGTTGATTTCTAGTGATGCACCTCCATTCTTATATTCAGCAGGTGTCATCGCTTCTATATGGACAAAAAGCTCGTGTAAGCGACTTGTACTGCTCAATCCCGTTTCGAAAGTTGCTATTTCTGTAGATTTGGAATCCTGAAGAATTTGTTTTGCGTATTGTAGACTAATGTATTGCAAAAACTTTTTTGGCGTGGTGCCTGCCCATTCTTGGAATAAACGTTGAAAATGAAAAGGACTGAGATGTACGTGTGCTGCAATTTCTTCCAAACTAGGTTGTCTTTTGAAATTAGCTTGAATGTAAGCTAATGCTTTTGCTATCCGATTGTAATTCAAATTATTTTCTGACATCTCCATACACAAATGTCCTACTTCTTTTTTGTCTATACAATCCGAATATTGCTGAAATAATATTTTACTTATTGTCATTCCGACGAAAGAAGCAATCTCGGAATGACAGTTTTATTATTTCCTTGGTTCCATTCTTACCAAAAATTGATCATTCTCATCTTCAAAAAGAATTTGAACAACCCAACCTTCTTCGTGTGCTACCTTGATTAATGTTTCTTGGTCCAAATAAAGCCATTTGAAAGGTTCGCCTTTTATGCTTTTGAATTCATATTGATAACCTATTTCTCCAAAATAGTAGTCTGGTCTTTTGATGCGGTATTCATCGTATAAATATGAAATGTCAGAACTATCAAACAATAATTGCCCTTTTTCACTTAATAATGATTTACTGTGCGCTAATAACTTTCTGAATCCTTCCACCGTGCCCGCTAGCCCAATCCCATTCATTAAAAATAAAAGTGAATCAAATTGTTGATTGCTTAATGAGAAGAAATCCTCCTGTAGAATTTTCTGAACCCCACGTTGATGCATAATATTACAAGCAGATTGCGAAATTTCTAAGGCTGTTACATCAAAATTTCTCTCTTGAAGGTATAAAGCATGTGCACCAACTCCCGCACCAACATCCAATACTTTACCATCGCAAAGCGATAAAGCAATGAATTCCAATTCTGGAAAATCTTCTGCATCACGGAAGAATACCTCCACAGGCATTTCCTCAATATCACCGTATGTACTATGTAACAATAGAGGAGCAGTTAATTCTTCTTTCTCAAAATATTCGGCTAACGCCTCTCCGTAAACATCTCTATGCATGCTCATCAATCTGTAAATATCTTATGGCCATTTCAATCTCTTCTGGATCTCCGGTATTTTTCATCGCCTCATCCGAAAGCTTAATTACCGGTGTCCATTCCCCTTCTTCGGGTAGGGTTTCTGTCATTTTCAATACAATATTCATGCGTTCTAAACCCACATCATTCGTGAAATCAGTTCCTATCCCGAAAGAAATTCCAATCTTACCTTTGCAAAAGTTTACTATTCGTTCAACTTTATTGTAGTCCAATCCATCCGAAAATATAATGGTTTTGGAATTTGGATCTATTCCTTTACTGATATAATGGTTGATTGTTTTCTGGGCGAATTCAATAGCATCACCGGAATCATGACGTACACCATCAAATAGTTTGGTCAGTTTTTTATCAAATTGCTTGAAGAAAGCTTCTGTAGTATAGGTGTCAGATAAAGCTATACCCAAATCGCCACGATATACATTCGCCCAATTTTCTAAACCTAATAAATTAGCCATTTTGTACCCAAACTTCGCGGCATGAAACATAAACCATTCGTGCGCATGTGTACCGATGGGTTTGGTTTGATATTTCATAGCCAAATAAACATTGCTTGTACCAATGAAAGTTTTGGAATTATGGTTTTTCAACGTTTTAATGACCAAATCATGTACCGCAAAAGAATGACGACGTCTTGTTCCAAAATCGGCAATGGTAATATCCAACTTGTCGTATTTTTGCATTTTGTCTTCTACGATAGCGGCCACTTGCGCATCAGATACACGTTGAAGTCCGGTCATCTCGTAATACAACTCACAGATTAAAGACATAATGGGAACTTCCCACAAAATAGTGCGGTACCAATAACCTTCGATTTTTACAGATAGTTCTGAACCATTTTGAGTAATTGTAACCTCATCTGGGTCATAACGATATCCTTGCAAAAAATCAAAATATGTAGGATCAATGTAAGGGCAAGTTTCTGCAAAGAATTTCTTTTCCTCTTTCGTCAACTTAAGCTTTCCTAATTCTTGAATAGCCTCTCTTAGCTTTGCCGCAAAACCATCTGGAAATTGATGTTTTCCTCTATTGATAAATTGATACTTAGCTTTCGCCCTAGGAAACAGTTTTATCACGGCGTATTGCATCGTGAATTTATAGAAATCATTATCTAATATGGATTCGAGTTTTGCCATAAAGAATGTTGTTTTTTAACGAAAAACCCACTTAGATGTTTTGTGGGCGACTAAAATTTAATCGAAAGTACACAAAAAAAGCGAGCCAAGATACCTTAACTCGCCAAAATGATGAATTATGATTTATTTATTCTTATTATCTTCTACTTCTTTCCGAACCGCTGTTGCCGCCTCCTCGTTGAGCGTTTCCTGTTGATCTATTGCTTGATGCAGGAGCAGAACGTTCAACCCGAGGTGAAGAAGATGAACGTGTCACATTCGAATTCGACGATTGTGCCCCACGTGAGTTTGATGTTTGGAATACTGGGTTAGTATTTCGAACACTACGCTCTTGTGTTCTTTGTTCCCTTTGTGGTTGTGCTCTTTCTTGACGTTGTGGTTGAGCTTGCTCCACTCTTTGTGGTTGTGCTCTTTCTACTCTTTGAGGTACGCTTCTTTCTACACGTTGCGGTTGAGCATTGTTACCTCTAGAATTTTCAATACTTCGATTTCTTGCGTTTTCATTGCTTCTATCTACTGTACTACGTTCAATGGTTCTATTATTTCTTTCCGTATTACGATTAACACTTTCTGTATTTCTAGAAGTAGAATTACGTTCAGATCTTACCGTAGAATTATTTCTGTTTGTGACTGCTCTTTCTTCAGTTTTAGTTTCTCTATTACGAATAGTTGTTTTTCCATTATCACCTATATGTATTTCACGTTGTGCATTTCTTGCAGCACTTCTATTGTTGTCCACACGGTTATCGTTTCTCGTTGCTTCTCTATTTGTATTAGTAGGTCTTCTATCTGAAGTTACAGAACGACTCGTTGTTCTATTATTGTCTCGATCTGGTCTATAAATAGATACATTTCTGCTATCTACTTGTGATCTTCCTGGACGATCAGATTGTCTAATACTTCTTACTTCGACTCTTCTACCTATCGCACGCTCAATATCTCTACGCGCTGGGCCACCGTAATAATGGTGATTGTTTACAACATACGTATTATGGATAATGGTGGTTCTATTGTAAATGTTGGGTCTACCATAATATGCATGTCTATGGAAAGTTGGCGAGTAAATGTATCTCACTGGTGCGAAACACCAAGCTGATACTGGAATATTAATGCCAATACTAATACCTACACGTGGCATCATCGGCGCCCAACCATAATACCCATTTCCAGAACGCCATTCCACCCAAGCTGGTCCCCATTCATAACCTGGTATCCATCCCCAGCCGCGGTATGAGTTATACACCCAGCGACCATAGTGGAAAGGTGCCCATCCCCAATCATAGTTGGAAACCCAAGTGTTTCCGTATTCTGTCATTGTCCAATACCCATTTGAGCTATATGGTCTAAAATTTCTTCCTTCATTGGGATACCAAATATCACCATAATTAGGATCCATATCCCAATTTCCATAAGGCGATAATTCGTCGTAAAATAAATCCAATGAAACTTGTCCGTAAACTTGGGCTTTCGCTGTATTTATGGTCAAAATGCTGGAAAAAGCGATCATTATCGCTGACATATAAAGGGTGAATTTCCAGTTTTTCATGTTATATGAATTAAAATGTAAATAATCGTTGTTTCTCTGTGTTTGTTGGTATGACAACGAAAAACTTACGAGGGTTTAATTGAGATAGTCTTAAAATTTTACCTTTCTGTGAGAACAGGTATTTATGCTTAGAATTATGTTCGCTACAAAGCCATTATGGCTATTTTATGATGGCGAAAAAAATATTTAGAGTGCAGATTAAAACAATTTATTGATTTGTAGTATTTGTAATTTTAGTAATGAGTAAGAGTGGTCACCTAAAAATTTGTACATTTGCGCTGTGCTTCGCACACCGTACTTTTTAATTTATACATACGTTTAAGAAATATAAATGGGAAGGAAAATCAATAATTTACTCCTCGAATTTGCAAGATTGCATCGTTTTTTGATGCGATTTTTTCGCGAAGTTGTGAGTCCACCATTTGAGTTTAAAGAGATAATAAGACAGTGTTATGAAGTAGGATGGAAGTCTTTTCCATTGATTTCGTTGACTGGATTTATTGTAGGTTTTGTATTCACCAAACAATCTAGACCATCTTTGGAAGAATTTGGCGCCACTTCGTGGTTGCCAGCGTTAATATCCATTGCTATCGTTCGTGCTTTAGCACCATTGGTAACAGCTTTGATTGCTTCAGGTAAAGTAGGTTCTCAAATTGGTGCCGAATTAAGTTCGATGAATGTAACTGAACAAATCGATGCGATGGAAGTGTCGGGAACAAACCCTTTCAAGTTTTTGATTGCAAGTAGAATCTTAGCAACTACCATTATGATTCCTGTTCTTTGTTTTTATGTGGCGGGTATTGGGCTTTTCGGTGGTTATCTAAGTATTACGGCTAAAGATGATTTAAGTTTATTAAGTTTCTTTACACAGGTATTCGAATCCATTCAAATGATTGATTTGTTTGCAATGGTATTACGCGCTGTTGTATTTGGATTCACCATCGGTTTTGCAAGTTGTTATGTAGGTTATTATTCTTCAAAAGGAACAGAAGGTGTGGGGAAAGCTGCCAATTCTGCGGTGGTTGCATCTATGTTTATAGTGTTTATTGAAGAGTTGTTAATTGTACAACTTTTAGGTTTTATCACACCTTTAATCTCCTAATATATGGAAAAGAGCAAAGTAAAGGTAAACTACGATAACGCAGTCATTCATGTGGACGATGTGAGCAAATCATTTGGCGATAGACAAATATTACGCAATGTGGATTTGAAATTATTCGAAGGCGAAAACTTGGTTGTTTTAGGCCGTTCGGGTACTGGTAAATCTGTTTTGATAAAATTGATTTCGGGTTTATTAAAACCAGATTCAGGTATCATCAATGTGCTTGGTGAAACGGTGAATGATTTGAAGGAGCGTGATTTGATGAAGTTGCGTCTTAAAATAGGATTTTCATTTCAAAACAGTGCTTTGTATGATAGTATGACCGTGCGTGAGAATTTGGAATTTCCTTTGGTACGTAACAAACGTAATCTGACACGCGCTGAAATCAATCGCGAGGTAGAAGATGTGTTGGAAGGTGTAGGATTATCTCAAGCAATTAACCAAATGCCCTCGGAGTTGTCAGGCGGTCAGAAAAAAAGAATTGGTATCGCGCGTACATTGATTTTAAGACCAGACATTATGTTATATGATGAGCCCACAGCAGGTCTTGACCCGATTACATGTTTGGACATCAATACCTTGATTAATGAAGTGCAAGAGCGTTATCAAACCTCTTCGATTATTATTACGCACGATTTAGCGTGTGCAAAGATGGTAGGAGATCGTATGGTGATGTTGTTGGATGGAAGATTTGAACGACAAGGTAATTTTGCCGAAATTTTTGATACGGATGATGAGCGTGTCAAACCGTTTTATGATTATAATTTTATAGTATAATATTCAATTAATAATGAGTGCTTCAGAAAATAAAAGATCATTAATAGTAGGACTTTTCGTCTTTATAGGCTTAGTAATATTAGTTGCAGGGATTTTGTACATGGGTACGCAACAAAATAAATTTAGCAAAAACATTAAAGTTACTTCGTATTTCAAAGATGTTAAAGGCCTTAAAGTAGGAAACAATGTTTGGTTCTCCGGAGTGAAAGTGGGGATTGTAAAGGAAATTGCTTTCGAAAGTGTGGAGAACGTGCGTGTAACCATGAATATAGAAGAGAAAAATAGTCAATTTATTCGTAAAGACGTAGTGGCTACATTAGGCTCCGATGGTTTGATTGGTAACTCTATTATCAGCTTAGTTGGTGGTAATGCTTCAGTTCCACAAATACAGGATGGCGATGTGCTTAAAAGTGGTGCAAGTGGTGGTATGGAGCAAATGATGGGATTATTACAAGAAAATGGTGCTAACCTATCAATAATCACTTCCAATTTTGCGAAACTTTCTCAACAAATGGTAGATGGTAAAGGTACTGTAGGAGCATTAATGACGGATGATGAAATAGCTAATAATTTGAAAACTTCCGTTGCATCCATGAATAAAGTAATGTCGGATGCCAATCTTGCTGTAAATAATTTGGTGTCTTTAACTCAAAAATTGAACAGCAACCAAGGTCTTATTCATGATTTGACTACTGATACAAAGGTTTTTGCGTCATTACGCGATGCGGCAGCTCAACTTCAAGGCGTTACACAAACAGCTAATGCTTTAGTAGAAAATTTAAATCAAACCTCAGCTCGTCTCAACGATAAAGATAACGCTATTGGTGTATTGACAAATGATCCTGCTGCGGCGAATGAAATCAAGCAAATTCTGAGAAACTTAAATACAAGTACAGAGAAATTAGATCAAAATATGGAAGCTTTACAAAGTAACTTTTTGTTAAGAGGTTTCTTCAAGAAAAAAGAAAAAGAAGCGCAAAAAGAAGCTGCGGAAGTTCAATAATTTGTATTTCACTAAAATAAATCATGTCTGTAATCACAGAAAAGGATGTCTTATATGAAGACAACCATTTAATTGCTATAAATAAACGTGGAGGCGATATTGTACAGGTCGATGATTCTGGCGATAAGTCTTTAGAAGATATGGTCAAAGATTTTTTGGCTAAAAAATACGATAAGCCGAATGGTGCTTTTGCGGGGGTAATCCATCGTTTGGATAGACCCGTTAGTGGTATGATTTTATTCGCAAAAACGAGTAAAGGTCTTGATCGCATGAACAAAGCCTTTCACGATAGAAAAGTTAAGAAAACTTACCTCGCGGTAGTGAAGGAAAGACCTCCTCACAAATCGGGAAAATTGACTAACTGGTTGTTGCGCGATCGCAAAAAAATGATAACCAAAGCTTATGATCGTGAGGTCAAGAATGGGAGTTATGCGGAATTAGATTACGAGGTGGTAGGACAATTGAATGGTTATTATTTACTTCAAATCAATCCATTGACTGGTCGTACGCATCAAATCCGTTGTCAGCTGGCTTATATGGGGTGCCCTATCGTGGGAGATAATAAATATGGTTATCCACGTGGATCATTGCGTCGCACCATATGTTTGCATTCCAGATCATTGGCGTTTAAGCATCCCGTGAAAGAAGAGGATATGTTGATCGAAGCTCCCGTTCCTGTTGATGGTTTTTGGGATAAGTTTAATGTGTTGCTGAAATAACAATCTTACTTAGTTTTGATATTTATATAGTTACCTTTGAAATATGAAAATATTGCGTATACTCCTTGTCTGTTTTAGTTTGAGTCTAGGTTTGAGTACACTTTCTTCAAATCAAGTCCAAGCACAGTGTGCTATGTGTTCTTTGAATGCCGAAAACAGTACGCAACACGGAAATACGCAGGGCAAAGGTCTTAATAATGGTATCTTATTCCTGTTAGCTATGCCCTTTCTCGTAGGCGGAACGGTAGCAATAGTCTGGTACAAGAAGTTTAGACATAAAGAAACAAAGTCTCCTATTCTGTAGGAGACTTTGTTTTTATAGAGGATTTTAACTTTATATGTATTTCATCGTGCTATCAAAAATGAAAGCTTTTTCCTGATGATGTTGAGCGATATAGGTTTGTAGCACGCTTACCTTCTCTTTTTGGAAAGTAGGAATATCAGATGCATGTTCAAAAACCAGCTGTACACTATAGGTATGTCCTTCATGTGGAGAATCCAACATTTTTAACAATTTTGCGGATGTTGGTAATGTTTTGAACCAATTATTTTTTAACCAATCCATTAAGCTTTCATGGTGATCATTTTCGATAATTATAGATATGTTATATAGATACATGGAGCAAAGTTAGGAAAACCATCAAAAACTGCTGTAAAATTAAGGTTGCAATTATTAAAATATGTTAGAAAATTACTTTATTTGAGTAGAAGTAAAGGGCGTATGAACATCAAGATGGTTTTTAGGGTAATGTTGTTAGCAATCTGTGGATTGATAATAGCTTGTGGCAGGGATGTTCGTCAAGAAGTCATTCCGATAGAAGATTTTTTTGATAAGCCAGATCATACCAGTTTCAAAATTTCTCCGGACGGCAAATGGGTAGCTTATCTCGGACTGGAAGATCATTGCAAAAACATCTTTATTTTAAATTTGGATCATCCTGATTCCTCCAAACAATTGACTTATCAAAACAGCATGAATGTCCAATATTATTTTTGGGCAACAAAGGATACAATTGTCTTTTCCAATGCTGAATCTTATCAAGATAGTTTGCGACTATTTACTGTTGATATTCATACTGAAAAAATCAATAAACTTCTAAAGCCTGCAAAACATACAGTAAAATGGTTAGCTCCTACACGTGCTTTTAATGGTTATCTGTTGGCTCAAATGAATAGAAGAGATTCCACAGCCATTGACTTGTATCGTATTCCATTGAATGGTGATGAGCCTATTTTGGTGGATAAAAACATCCATAATTTTAATGAATGGTTTGTTTCTTCGGACGGCAAAGTGCGACTGGCTATTTCAAGCGATAGTGTAGAGGATAAATTATGGTATAGAGAAGAAGAAGGTATGCCTTATCAAAATGTTTTGGAGACAGACTTTTCTTCTATGGTGTATCCACTAGGACCGGTTAAAGATTCAAAAAACACAATTTATGCTTTGTCAAATAGAGGCAGAGACAAAGTTGCAGTAGTGAATTTGGATTTGAAAAATGGGCAAGAAAAAATTCTGGTAAGTAATAAGGAAGTAGATCTGAATGGGGAAGGATATTCTTTCACCCGACAGGAAATACTGTTTTCTACCACCTACCGAAAGAAAAAAGAAACCACGGTACATAATGAAGCCTTAAAAAATATTTATAAGTCCATCGCATCTAAATTTGAGGGATATAGTGTAGATATGATAGATTTAGATAGTTCATTTAATACTGTTTTATTCAGAACTTATACAGATAGAAATCCGGGAGGAATATATTATTATCATAAAGGTGAAATCAAAGAATTGACTCCTTTAAATCCTTCTTTGAGAGACAAAACGCTTTCGCATATGGAGGAAGTATCCTTCAATTCACGTGATGGAAAAAGTATAAAAGGCTATATTACCTATCCGCTAGAGAAAAAAGACAGGTATCCAGTTGTTGTGTTGGTTCACGATGGCCCTAATCGTCGAGATGTTTGGGGGTTTAATCCAGAAGTTCAATTCTTGGCAAATCGAGGTTATGCTGTCTTTCAGGTAAATTATCGCGGCTCTACTGGTTTGGGTAAAGAATTTTACGTTTCTGGATTTAAGCAATGGGGTGGCGAGATTCAAAATGACATCAATGATGGTGTCGCGTGGTTGATTCATACAGGAATTGCTGACAAAGACAGAATCGCTATTATGGGGACGGGGTTTGGTGGATATTCTGCTTTATACGCAGCTTGTTTCAATCCTACTTTGTATAAGTGTGCGATCTCGGCATCGGGATATATTAATCTATTTACTTATTTTAAAGAGTTTCCTCCATATTACAACTCGTATAAACAACTTTATTATAAAATTATCGGGGATCCGCAGAAAGAATATGAACTATTCAAGGCAATATCACCATTATTTCATGTGGATAAAATTCGAATGCCTATTCTGATGTTCCAAGGAGGAAGGGATCGTTATAATAGTATGACAGATGTAAATTTGTTTGTGCAAAAAGTAAAGAGCAACGATGTGAACCTTCAGTTTGTTTGGAAAGAAGATGAGGGACGACGATTCAAAAAAGAAGAGCATATTGTGGAGTTTTATCAAACTATTGAAAACTTCCTGAAAGAACAAATGAGATAATGGCTAGAATAGATTCGAGATATAGAAAAAACTTCGGCTTACTTATAGTCTTTTTGCTTTTCGTAACGTTGTTGTTTGTTATTTCAGTATTCTTTGCTCGTACGATTACCACCAATTTTGTACAAACAGATTTCAATAATCGCAAGGCGGAAGTTTTTGATGAGACGATAAGTGACTTTAATGAATTTTTTCAAGAAAAAATTCCAGAGGTGGCGTATTATCAAGGTTTTATGGATTCTGTGCAAGCAAAAGATTTTTCTAATGCTATTCTTCGTAAGTATCCTTTCGTTCAGAAAATTGATTTTTCGGATATTTTATTTACGAATATTGATTCTATCGAACGCCAGATGCGTATTGGAAACTTTGGTGCTTCGGCAAAATCAAGTTTTGAATACAAACTAACTAAAGATTTCAAACTTCAAAGTTCACGTCAATCTAGTGAAGGGGATTTATCTTCGAACGAAGAGTTGTACAGTGTATTCTTAAAGCTGTGCACCTTTTTGGGGCGTGAAAATATCGATACGAGTCGAATCTCGAATACTGAAGTATATAAACTTTTTTATAATATTCAACCGGGGAAAATTTCGTATATGAATATTCCGCGGATGTCAGATATATTGTCATTTCGAAAAATGATGGTAGATGCAAATTATCAGAAATCGAGTTATGAACAAGACTTCTATGTTTTCTACATTACTCCTACTAAAATTCAGATTAAAAATAAATATCCAAATCTCTACGAAAAGATCAGTATTTTGCCCGTCGTAGATCAATATTCGATAAATGAACAGGCTTATCTACGCACTGAAATAGCATTGCCAGGAGCTTTGTCGGATTATAAATTGCAGCTTGAAACTTCGCAAAGTCACATCACCAAAGAAATAAACAAGTGGTTTTTCCCTGTGGTGGGAATTTTGGTTTTGATATATTTGATTTTATTATTGATTGGTTATTTGATTTATCGTAATGTGTTGATAAATAATCGTATGTTTCAATTGCAATATGATTTTATAAATAACTTGACACACGAATTCAAAACACCGGTAAGCGTAATAAAAATTGCCGGAAATAATATCAAAAGTGCAGAGCAGATTAGTGATGCCGAAAGAGCGATGTACGGCCGTATATTAGATCAAGAAGCGGACAAGCTAAATAGCTTAATGAATAAATTGCTTTCTTTTGCACAAATTGAAAATAAATCTATAAAATTCAACGGAGAGTTTATAGATTTAAAAGAGTTTTGTCAGCATATATTCGAGTCTACTCGTATTAAATATCCAGATTTGGAGCTTGTAGATCATGTAGACGTAAAAGACGAAATATATGCCGATCCAGTGTTGCTGAACAGTGTTTTTCAAAATCTAATTGATAATGCATATAAATATTCGAGCCCATCAAAGAGGTTTTTGGAAATAAAAGTCGAACAAACTAAGAAAAATTTTGTTATTTTATTCAAAGATCGCGGCATAGGTATAGATAAGAAAGAATTTAATAGTATTTTTAAGAAATTCTATCGCGTCAAAAACCAATTTAACCAACAAGGTAGTATAGGTTTAGGTTTAGCATTTTGTAAGGAAATCACCGAATTTATGGGTGGTGAAATTAAGGTAGAAAGCGAAATAAATATAGGTACATCATTTACATTGATCTTTCCTATAGAAGTAAAAAATGTATAAATTATATATGGATAGAGATATAACAATTGCTGTCATAGAGGATGATGAAAATTTACGTTTTTTGATTAGTCATCGTTTACAGACAGAGCGATATAAAGTAGTTCAGTCAGGTAATGGTGTGGAAGCCGAAGAGTTGATACTGTCTGTACAGCCAGATATTGTTCTTTTGGACTGGATGTTGCCCGGAAAGGAAGGAATTGATGTGTGTCAATCCGTTCGCAAGCAAGGCTTTGAAAACATTATTATCATGATGACAGCAAAGTCCCAAGATGTGGACAAAATAGATGCTTATAGTCATGGTATTACTGATTACATCACTAAGCCATTCAATATGGATGTGCTGGTAGCTATGATTGATAATAAGGTGCGTTTCTTTGTGCCAAAGAGTGCGAACAAAGACGTTTATTTCTTTGGAAATACTGAGCATCACCCACAAATCCATTCTTTAATCCGCGATGGGAAAAAAATTGAGTTGACAATCTTAGAAAATCGTATTTTGTTGCATTTCTTGCAAAATATGGGCAAAGAAATTACACGTGAGGAATTAATGGAGGTCGTATGGGGATACAGCTCAAACGTCAATACCCGTACATTAGATATGCACGTAGTTCGTTTGCGTAAAAAGATCGAAAGTAACCCAGATAAGCCATCTTATTTACAAACTGTACGCGGTCTAGGGTACAAATTTGTGGATGAGGAATAGATATTGAATTATTTGGAAGTTTAATTTATTTAATATATCTTCGTGTAGAACGATGAACAAGACCATTCTCTCTATGAGCGAATGGTCTTGTTTATTTTTTTGTTAAAATTTTAGTGTTAAAAAATTAAGTTAAAATATATAATTATGGCAGAAGTAACTTATTACACAGCAGAAGGGTTAGCTAAGCTTAAGGAAGAATTGCAGTACTTGAAAACTGAAGGAAGAGCTAAGATTGCTAACGCTATTGCGGAGGCAAGAGACAAGGGTGATTTGTCCGAAAATGCAGAATATGATGCTGCAAAAGAAGCTCAAGGGTTGCATGAAGCTAAAATAGCTAAACTAGAAGAAGTTTTGTCAAGTGCACGCTTGATCGATGAATCAAAATTAGATTTATCAAAAGTATTAGCCTTATCAATTGTTCGTATCAAAAACAAAAAGAATGGCGCTGAAATGACCTACCAATTGGTATCGGAGACAGAGGCAGATTTGAAGTCTGGTAAAATCTCTGTTAAGTCGCCAATTGCTCAAGGTTTATTGGGGAAATCTGTGGGCGAAACAGCAACGGTACAAGTACCAGCAGGTGAGATTGAATTTGAAATTTTAGAAATTTCAAGATAATTTATTTTAAGGGTTATGAGCGGTATTGCCATAACCGCTTATAATACTATCTATATAAACAAAGGAAAGGATTCTATCACATAGAATCCTTTCCTTTGTTTATATATGTGGATTTAGTGTAATAAGAATAGCAATTCGACTATAATATATATGATATAGTCATCTATATTTTATTATATTTGCGAATACACAGATTTGATATAATTTATGTCTACAATATTTTCAAAAATTGTTGCTGGTGAGATTCCTGCTTATAAAGTAGCTGAGAGTAATGATTTTTTAGCATTTTTAGATGTATCACCTTTGACACCAGGACACGTCTTGGTGATCCCAAAGAAGGAAACGGATTATATATTCGATATTAATAATGACGAATATATGGGGTTATGGGTATTTGCTAAGATTGTATCCCAAGGTATCAAAAAAGTATTTCCATGTAAAAAAATAGGTGTAGCGGTAGTCGGATTAGAAGTTGCCCATGCACATATCCATTTGATTCCATTAAATAAAGTTAGTGATATGAGCTTTGATAAACCAAAATTATCATTGCCTGCTGATGAAATGCAAAAAATTGCTGATGATATTCGTCAAGCAATTTCAGAAGTGACAAATGCTGAATAAAAAAATACAGCTAGAGTCTTTTAACTAACAACTATGCAAGATTTTTTGATTTCTTTCCAGCAAATGATGGATCCGGAGTACTTACTTAGTCATGGCGGATTCTACATTGTTTGCTTGATTGTTTTTGCTGAGACAGGTCTTTTCTTTGGTTTTTTCTTGCCGGGAGATTATTTATTGTTTTTAGCAGGTCTTTTTTGTGCTTTAAACAAAATTGACGTCAATATTACGACCATGTTTTTAGGTATTTTGGCTGCTGGTATAGCAGGTAATTTTGCTGGATATTGGTTTGGTTACCGAGCTGGTCCTATGCTGTTCAAGCGGCAAGATTCATTGATTTTCAAGAAAAAATATATTGTAATGGCTGAAGAGTTCTATCAAAAATATGGTGGAACAGCTTTAGTTATTGGAAGGTTTGTTCCAATAATTCGTACATTTGCACCAATCTTTGCAGGGGTGGTCAAGCTTGACTTTAAAAAGTTTGTACTATACAATGTCTTAGGTGCACTAATTTGGGTGAGTTTATTAACATTATCCGGTTATTTTTTAGGGGAAATGTTCCCACAAATAATCAATTATGTTGAATATATAATCATTGGTATGATTGTCATTGCATTCTTACCATTGGGTATTGCTCTGCTCAAGAGATGGATTAAAAACAGAAACAAGAAGTAAACAACAAATAAACAGTAAAGAATATTAATGAGTACACAACATCCTTGGCATCAAGTGTCTCCTGGAGATGACGTGCCAAATTCAGTAAATGCTATAATTGAAATTCCTAAAGGTTCAAAAGCTAAATACGAAATCGATAAAGAAAGTGGTTTGATCAAATTAGATCGTGTTTTATTTTCTTCAGTAATGTATCCGGCTAATTATGGTTTTATTCCACAAACATATTGTGACGATAAAGATCCATTAGATATCTTAGTAATCAGTTCTGTAGACGTATATCCAATGAGCTTAATCGAAGCTAAAGTTATTGGTGTAATGCATATGATTGATGGTGGCGAGCAAGATGATAAAATCATTGCGGTAGCTAAAAATGACGTATCGGTAAATTATATCAACGATTTGTCTGAGTTGCCTCCGCATACTATGAAAGAAATCGTGCGTTTCTTCCAAGATTACAAAGCTTTAGAAGGTAAAAGTGTAGAGGTTCAGAATCTTTATGGACGTGCTTATGCTCAAAATATTATCAAAGAGAGTATTGAGCTTTATAATACTGAAATAAGAAATAAATAATCAACATGGCTCTCGATATTTTTTGGACTTTATTGTTAGTCTTTGCAAATGGCTTTTTCGTCGCCGCTGAATTTGCGATTGTCAAAGTAAGGGCATCGCAGATTGAGCTACAAGCTAAATCCGGCAGCAATGTAGCTAAGATAGCAAAGAATATTACAGAGCATTTGGATAAATACCTAGCTGCCACACAGCTAGGTATTACTTTAGCATCGTTGGGATTAGGATGGATAGGTGAGGAAGTCATGACAGAGGTTGTGAGTCACATGTTCTCTTATTTCCATATTGATGTCTCTCAAGGTTGGGCCAAAGGTCTAGGAGTAGTCTTAGCTTTCGGTTCGATCACCTTGCTACACGTGGTTTTAGGTGAATTGGCTCCCAAATCAATCGCTATCCAAAAACCTGTAGCAACTACCATGAAAGTAGCTGTTCCGTTGCGATTATTCTATTGGATTTTGATGCCTTTGATTTTCGTATTCAATGGGCTGGCTAATCTTCTATTAAAATTGATTGGTATTGAACCTCATCCTAGTGAGGCAAACCACTCTTCTGAAGAATTGCAATATCTTCTTGATAAGGGTAAAGAATCTGGAGCGTTAAATATTTCGGAGCATGAGCTGATTAAAAATGTATTTGATTTTAATGAGCGTATTGTGAAGAATATCATGGTTCCTAGAACCAAAATTGTCGCTGTAGAACAAAATGATACCGCTGAAGATTTTATAAAAACGGTGACTGATGAAGGCTATTCTCGTATTCCGATCTACGATGATAATATCGATAAAATCGTAGGTGTGGTTCATACAAAAGATATTTTGCCGATTTTGGTTAAAGGGAAAGAGGTAGAGCTTAAGGCTATTATGCGTAAGCCATATTTCATTCCAGAAACTAAGAAAATCAATGATTTGATGGCGGAGTTTCAACAAAAGCGTATTCAAATTGCTTTTGTGTTGGATGAATTCGGAGGAACTTCGGGTATGGTTACTTTGGAGGATATCGTTGAGGAATTGGTTGGTGATATTCAAGATGAATACGATGAGGAAACTCCTTTAGTAGAGCAGATTTCGGAGACAGAATTTATGATTGATGCTGGTGCAAGCGTGCATGATGTGAATGAATATTTGCCTTTCGAATTACCTGAAAGCTCGGATTATGATACTATTGCTGGCTTAGTAAGTCATATCTTCGAAAAGATTCCTGATGTCGGTGAATCTTTAGAAGAATTAGGATATCGCTTTACTATCATGAAGAAAACACAACAGAATATCGAGTACGTGAAATTGGATGTTGTGGAACAATCGGACGACGAAGGATCAGATTCTTAATATGCAACTTTTTTTTACTCCAGAAATTCAACCTCATCATCCAACATTTATGTTGAGTGAAGAGGAGAGCAAACATGCTATTCGTGTTTTACGGTTGACACAAGGTGAGAAAATTCACTTAGTGGATGGTCGCGGTGGACTTTATGAAACCGAAATTATTGATGCGCATCCGAAACGTACGACCTTACGAGTGCTTTCGGTACAGGAGGATTTTGGAAAGCTATCGTATGAAATTCATTTAGCTGTAGCGCCAACTAAAAATATAGATCGTATAGAATGGTTTTTGGAGAAAGCTACTGAAGTAGGTTTGACATCTTATACACCCATCATTTGCGAACATTCTGAACGTAAAGAAGTAAAAGTAGAACGTTTGGAAAAAGTAGCTATTGCAGCGATGAAGCAGTCGTTGAAAGCTTATTTGCCAACAGTTAAACCAGCCATTACTTTTAATAAATTCATTCAAGAAGCAGTAAAAGACAAAGTAATTTCAAAGGGTATAGCACATTGTGTGGATTCGGAGAAAAAATATATTTCTACTTCCTTTTCTCCAAAAGGAAAATATCTTATTCTGATTGGTCCTGAAGGGGATTTCTCCGAAAAAGAAATAAGCCAGGCTATTGAAGCTGGCTTTGTTCCTCTATCGCTTGGAGAAGCTAGATTGCGTACAGAGACTGCAGCCCTAACTTCTGTTATTGAAGTGTCGTTGCTGAATCGTTAGTGAATTAATTCTGCATCGATGATCTGAATTTCGGCATTACCTTTTAATGGTTCAGGATTGAACACCATTTTACCTCTAACTTTTATAGGCTCTTCCGTGAATTTTACAGTGCCTTTTTTTATGAATATTTCTACCATAGGAGGAATACCATTCGTTCCACAGAATTGGCACTGAGCAATTGGTAATACAGAAAGCATAAAGGTGCTATGATTTCTTCCACTTGTCAAAGGAACCAAATATCCGGGCAAATCCACTATTTTGTTTTCCAGCTTTTTTAATTCAGCAGGATAATGTGGAGTATATACTTTTTTGTTTCCACTGGTTGTAACCTTATACATCATTTTATCTATAGCCTCCCATGTTTTATTCATCATAGGTGTATGATCTGGTACGTCCAAGCCTAAGTTGTTACCGCCAATTTGTGCTTTAGCACCAATTGATAACAGTAAAAGTGTAAATATGAATATATAATTTTTCATTATTTTGAAGATAGTGTGTTTGATATTGTTGTTTGATAAGCTTTAATAGCGGGAATAATACTCGCCAAAATTCCGATTATTACTGCCATAATTAAAATAATAAATTCATTTGCTTGAATGGCGAAAGCTTGAATGAAATCTGCGCTTTGACTTGTTTGCAGACTGATATAATATAAAATTCCATGACCCAAAACTAAACCTATTATTCCGCCTATTAATGTAATAATCAATCCTTCGACTATGGTAAGTGTAAAAAGTTTAGCTTTAGTAGCTCCCAATGTTCGCATAACCGCTAAATCATATTTGCGATCTTTCATTGCATTGTATAAACTGATGAATACGCTAAAACCAGCAATCACCATAATCACATAAGCTAAAATTCCTAAAGAATCAAATCCCACGCCTAATAAAGAAAATATTCTAGAGCTTTCAATAGCAGGAGAGGCTGCCTGCATTTGTGTGCTTTGATTAATCATTCTTGGAAGAACTGATATAGCAGTTGGAGAACTGTATTTGACCAATAATGCTGTGATTTCAACACCGTGATCTTCAATCATATCTTCTCCAATACTTTTGATGAATGCATTATTTTGTGGTTTTTCTGCAACTAACTCTTCTTCATGAGGCACTGTATGTTCGTGGCTATGATCGTGATCGTTTTCGTGTGTGGAATGGTCGTGTCCATCATGTGCATGATCGTGTTGATGATCATGATCGTGGTCATGTTCTTCTTCATGAATATGCTCGTCGTTGTGCGCAATCCCATGAACGTCCCAAACACTAGCAAGATTACTCAAAATAAGATTGTCTACGACAGAATAAGATGGTGATAAAATACCAACCACCGTAAATGGATGTTCATCATGCTGATGTGCCTCTGCTGATAAACCATGCGCACTAAATATTTTGTCTCCGATTTTTAAATTGTTTTTTTTGGCGACTTCGGCGCCTAAAACCACCTCAAAAGATTTAGACCATAATTTTCCTGTACTCAATTTCAAATCATACATTTCTAAAAAGGTCTCATCTGTACCAATAATTCGATGACCTTTATAATTATCACCAAGAGAAATAGGAGTAGCAAGTTGTACTAGCGGATTTTCTGCGATTTTGCTAGCTTCTGACAAAGGAATATTTCCAGTAGGATTGTCTACATGGTACAAAGAACTCAAAATAAGTTGCATTGGGCTTCCTTTGGCACCAACGACTAAATCAATATTCTTGGTGTTGTTCTCTAATTGTTTTTCTAAGGTTACAGAACTGATGTAAATAACAATTAATATGGATACACCAAAAGCGGTAAGTAATATACTCAATAGCGTGGAGCCCCATTGTTGTGTTATATTTTTCCAAACAAGTGATAAAGTATTCATACGTCCGTCTTATAATTGATAGGTATTAGCAAAATAAGATTTAATTCTTGTATCGTGCGTTGCAATAAGTAGTGTTACTTCAAAAGTCGCAGCCGTTTCCATCAACAAATCCATTACATATTTGGTGTTGGTGTCGTCCAATGCTGCTGTTGGCTCATCGGCAATTAGAACTTTTGGATGATTGATGACTGCACGAGCAATAGCTGCACGTTGTAACTGACCACGACTCAATTGATTGGGATAACTGTTAGCTTTATCTTTAATTTGAAGCTTATCCAATACTGTTATCACTGCGTTGCGATCTTGTTTTACTTTTGCTAAATATTGGGCTAGGATGATATTCTCTTCGATGGTAAGATTTTTCAAGAGATGTGCGTCTTGAAAAATAAATCCCATATTTTTCGCTCGGAATAAATCCCTTTTCTCCTCGCTAAGTGCATAAATATCATGGCTGTCTATGAAGACCTGTCCAGCAGTAGGAGCAGATAACCCGCCTAAAAGATGTAATAAAGTAGTTTTTCCACTTCCTGATTCTCCTAGCAGTAACGTGTGCTTGTTTTTATCAACATGAATTGTAGGGAATGTTAATTCATTTTTCGCAGAAGAATATTGGAATTTGAGATTTTCTGAACGTATCATAGAATATTTTCCAAAAAGCTTTTAGATAAGTTTAAAGGTATTGACAATACCTTAGAATCAAAAATTCTATTCAAAATATTACATCGTCAATACTATTCCATCATTCAAGTGAACAGATTTCTTAACAATAGTTTTAAAGAACGATAATCTATAGGTAATACTTCCTTAATACCCGCTCATTTACTTTGTGTTAAGAAAAAATGAAATCAAATTGAAAACTAAGATTTACATGAAGGTAGTGGTGATGGTCTTGATAGGACTATTCCATTTTGGTGAGACTTTTGCCAATGTCCTAGATACAGCAATGCATAGTCAAGTAAAGCAGGATTTAAACGCATCAATTAACAAAAATGAATTAGGTATTAAGGGAAGGGTATTGGACTTAGAATCGATGCAGCCCATTGCTGGAGCAACAATATTGGTGTTAGAAAATGGAATGAGGACATCCACAAACGATAAAGGCGAATTTATTCTTCAAATTTCTAAAATTGGAGAGTATACGCTTGAGACCAGCTATATAGGTTATGCAAAAGAAGCTGTTCATGTCGTGTTGGATAATGATAGTTGGGCTAATGTAAATGTCGCGCTGATAAGTGAGTCGTCGAAATTGGATGAGGTCGTCGTAACCCGAAGGAGAGCGCAACTTAGCGAAATATCCTTATTAGAAGAACGTAAAGTATCTAATCTAATGGTGGAAAAAATTGGCGCACAAGAGCTATCCCGTAAAGGGGTGAGTGATGCTGAGGGCGCATTAACCAAAATGTCTGGGGTGACCAAGTCTGCCAGTGGAGCAAATGTTTTTGTTCGTGGTCTTGGCGATAGATATAATAATACAACTTTAAATGGATTAGCACTTCCATCTGAGGATCCATTGAATAAAAATATATCCTTAGATTTTTTTGACACGGGTATCATTCAAAGTATTGGTGTTAATAAAACATTTAATGCAAGTATTACTGCTGATGTAGCAGGAGCAAATATTGATATTATCTCAAAAGAATTGACTGAAGATGCATTTTTAGAAGTTGGAGCATCTGCAGGTATTAATACGGAAGCAATTCGGGCAAATAATTTCCGTCGTATAGATGGTACGAATTGGTTAGGTACGCTAAAGGAAACTAAATCACCAATTACGAGCTTGACTAGTTATGATTTTCACAACAAATGGAATTCAAAAGAAATGGAAAATCCAATTAACTCAAGTTTTTCCATTATGGGAGGTAAAAAATTCATGATTGGTCAGAATTGTTTGAATGTTTTGTTGACTGCAGGAATGAATTCTGATTACAAGTATTATGACGGTGTGATTCGTCAAACAAATACGGCGGGTGTGATAACGTTGGATCAGTCTTCAAATCGTTCTATTTATAACATATCGAAAACAGGAATGACTAATTTGAAATACACATTTGGTAATAATCATTTGGCTTTCAACTCGCTATATATTAACGATCAAGGACAAGAGTACGAAAGAAATTTCGGCTTTAAAGCATTTGACATTGCTGATAATGCCTATTTCAGACGTAGTCATGTTGTGGATAATCATTTGTTTGTGAATCAATTGCTTTCTAAGTTAGAGGTGACTGAATTGATAGAGTTAGATCTAGGTTTAGGATATAATGTAGTGAAGAGTAATGAGCCAGATCGTCGTACATTAGAATTGATTGATATTGGTCAAACAGGTACTTACCGTTTGTACGATACTCAGAATTTTAATGAGCGTTATTATTCGGATATAAAAGAAACTGGTTGGTCAGCAAAAGCCATTGCTTCATACAAAATCGAAAACGACAAAAACTTAGACCGCAAAATTGAAATTGGATACAATGGAAATATTGTAGATCGTGATTTCAACGCGATGATATTTGGTCACAAAAAGAATGGGTCACTGGTGTTGAATACAGAGGATGAAGAAGATATTGATGGAATCTACGGGTACGATGCTTTTCAAAATGGAAATTTTGAGTTTTCAACCGGTAGGGGTTCAGATGATTTTAGACCTTATTGGTACTCAGGCAAAAAGCGTGTTCATTCAGGATTAGTGTCTGGAACGTACCAATTTACAGAAAAATTTACCTCGGTTTTAGGGGTTCGTTTTGATAATGTTTTTCAGGATATCGTTTATAGTACAAACTTATCGAGTACAGAATTGGATGGCCTATCACAAATTAAGAAAAACTACATTTTACCTAGTTTGAACTTAAAATATGCTTTATCCGAAAATAGTAATTTGAGAGCCTCGGCAAGTATGAGTTATACTTTACCACAATTCTTAGAAACAGCTTATTTCAGAAATACTTTCTCAACTTATAGTACCATTGGTAATAAAGATCTAGTACCCGTTGAGAATACCAATTTTGACCTTAAGTGGGAAATGTTTCCTTCATCGGGTGAATTAATCTCCGTAGGTGCCTTTTATAAAAACTTGAAAAACCCTATTGCAAGATCAGAAACAGGCAATAATGTAATGACTTACTTTAATGTTGGTTCTTCAGCAACTGTTGCTGGAGTAGAAGTAGAGTTGAAGAAAAATTTATTCAAAACTACAAACGAGCATGGTGTGAATGTTTTAGCAGCCGGAGCGAATGTTTCCTACTTGTATACAAAACAAGATCTCGAAAATCCTAATGCAGTATTCACAAAGTTTAATGGAACGAGTGCTTTGCAAGGTGCGTCTCCTTGGTTAGTGAATGCCGATGTAAACTATGTTTTTAATGGTAAAGAATTTGTTTGGACTTCGAGTATTGTACTAAATTATTTCAGCGATAGAATATTTGCAATTGGTACACAGGGATTCAAAGATGTAATTGAGAAAAGTGTTTCTACTTTGGATTTTATTTCGAATGTAGCGATCAACAAAAAATGGGGAGTGAATGTAAAGGCGCGTAATATTATCAATCCTAGTTTCGAATTAATAAGAGATACAGATGCAGGTCAAGGCATTACTTTACAATCATTCAGAAGAGGAGTGGACCTTAGTGCGGGTGTCTCTTATAAATTTTAATAATTTCTTAATCAAGTCTTAACTACGTGTTTTTATTGGGTTTTTACATTTGAGTAAATAAAATAAAAATTATAAACAAGAATTATAACTAAATAAAAAATAAAAATGAAAACTAAATTATTCACAGCTTTAGCTATTGTTACTTTAAGTTTTATGGCGTGTGATAGCAATGACGATAATACAAAAGTAACGCCACAACCAGAAACAACAGAATTAAAAGGTAGTATCACATCCAATGTAACTCTTAAAGCTGGTGAAATACGTTTGACAGATCCAACAATAGTGCGTGAAGGTGCCACATTGACAATCCCTGCGGGAACAAAAATTATTGCGACGACTCAGTCAGCCTATATTTTAATAGAAAAAGGCGCAAAAATTCTGGCTAAAGGTACAGCTGCTCAGCCTATCATTTTCACCTCTTCTACAGCGAAGTCGGGCTCCTGGGGTGGTTTGGTTATTAATGGTAAAGCACCACTTTCTCGTGCTAATGCTTCGGATCCTAGTACTTTCGGTACAGAGATAAACGACCAAATTCAATATGGTGGTTCTGATATAGCAGACAATTCTGGTGAGTTGGATTACATCATATTAGAATATACAGGTGCAAATATTTCTGATGACAAGGAGCATAATGGTTTAACATTAAACGGTGTTGGCAATGGAACTAAAATTTCTAACATATATATTAAGGATGGAGCAGATGATGGTATCGAATTTTTCGGTGGTTCTGTAGATGTGACCAATCTATTAGTTGTTAATTCGGAAGATGATATGTTTGATTTTACCCAAGGGTATTCGGGTACTGTTAAAAATGCATACGGTATATGGACAGCTGGTTTTAAAACGGACGAAGTAGATCCAAGAGGTATTGAAGCGGATGGAAATCATGATGGAAAGGGACCTGATCACATTAACCAATCTAATTTCAAAATGCAAGATATTACCATCATTAATCATTCATCACAATTAGCCACTAAAGATAAAGATGGTAATGAAATACCTTTGATGAATGATTTCGTGAAAATTAGAAGAGGTGCCACAGCTATAATTACTAATCTTTTGATTAAAAATGCGGCGAATTCTACTTTTTCAGATATTATAGACATGAAAGATGGTAATGGTGCAGGAAACGCTGCAACAAATATTACATATACATTTGAGCCAGAAAGCTTATTCTCATCATCCAAAATTAAATTGGAAGGTGCTGCTAAAGCAACAAAAAATAATACTTCTACAGGCGCTAATACATCGGTATTTGCCTGGACTAAATATACATTCTAATATATAATTTTAAACTTAGTCATTGACTCCTCATTCATGTAATGAGGAGTTTTATTTTTGGGGAATAGTGATATACGACTTTGTATTCTGTGTCCAAGTAAATATCTGCTATTTCACCTATATTAAGACTCTGGTTTGTGATGAAGCATTCACAAATGCCATCATATTAATCTTTAGATTTGATGGTCTTACAATTTTTTTTGTCGAGTTGAAAGGCTAGGATTATTTGGGTAGGATGCAAAATCGAGATCATCAGAGGATTCTAAAACTCTTGCATACAATTTAAAAGAAAACCCCTTATTTTATGAATAAGGAGTTGACAATATATATAGGGGAGAGAAAGTTCAATTTTTGGATAATGGATTTAAAAGAATAAGCTTCAGTCAAGTCTATTTAGCTTAACGACCAAAGCTCATTCTTGTAAATATTCAATATAGATTATGGTTAACAGGTTGGTTTGTCATATTCCTTAAAAAAATCTATGTTTATACTATAGTGTTATTATTTGAAATTTAGTTCGTGTGATGTTAGAGGAATACACTAATCTAACAGACCTTATCTTTCATTATTTAAATTTAATTTTCAAATAATCCTACACTTAAATATAAACATAGATTGTAAAGTGCTGAAGTAAGTTTATTTACTTACATAAGGAGCTGAAACTAGCGCCTTGTCTCTAGTAATTTTTACTTCGTACTCTATTGTTTTGTCTTTTCTTACCAATTTCACTATGTAATGACCTTCGGGGAAACTATCCAAGTTGTAAACCTTTGTTACGGGTTTTTCACTTTTGATGCTTTCTTTGTAAAGTACACCATCGTACACATTGTAAATTGATAAATCTACTTTTTCAGCTTCATTTGTCGAAAATACCAATGATTTTTGTTTGTATGAGTATGGTTTTAATAATATTTTGATATCATCGCTGTAAGATGCTGAAGAAACTGCTAATAAAGCAAGTAATAAAGTTGTTTTTAATAAATTTTTCATAACAAATAATTTTTAAATGATTATTAAATATCTTACATAACAAAGGTATTCGTGGATTTTGGATAATTTTTATGGTAAATTTTCTAATTTCTATGCTATATTGATTATTTGTCGAATAATTTTTTTTAAATTAACTTTTATGATCATTTTTTGCCTAACTTTCTCTTAGATATGAAAAAGATCAACCCAAGCTTTGAAATTATAGAGCCATCTTTTGGAAGTTCGTTTGCATACGCCAAATACGTGGAAAATGAAAATAATAAAGCTCATGTGTGGCATTATCATCCAGAAATTGAGATTGTATATGTAAATGGAGGCACAGGAAAACGGCAAATTGGAAGTCATATTTCTTATTATACGAAAGGTGACCTTATTTTAATTGGCAGTAATCTTCCGCATTGTGGTTTTACAGATACGAATACAGGTAACAAAAAAGAAACAGTTATACAATTTAAGCCAGAACTATTTGGTAGAGAATTTATGAATCTACCCGAAAATAAATTTTTAATAGATTTTTTTGAAGTGGCAAAAGCGGGAATTGCATTTAATGATGCGACTAAAAATGCTGTCGGCGCTAAAATAGAAGGGATGATAGACTTAAATCCATTCGAACGTTTGTTAAGTTTATTAGAGGTGTTAAAAGAATTGGAAAGTGCTGCAGATCATAAGGTATTAAATGCTGCTGGCTTTACTGTAGAGCTGCAAGTGCAAGACAACGATCGAATTAATATGATCTTTAATCATGTGAAGGATCATTTTTTGGAAGAAATAAGTCTGGAACAAGTTGCCGAAATGTCTAGTATGACTGTACCTTCTTTTTGTCGTTTTTTCAAAAAAGTAACCAATAAGACATTTACTCGATTCGTCAACGAATATAGAATTGTACATGCTTGTAAGTTATTAGCAGAAAAACCAATGAGTATCGCGAATATAAGTTATGAAAGTGGATTTCATAACTTTAGTCACTTTAATAAGCTTTTTAAAGAATTTACAGGTAAGAGTGCTTTGCAATATCGTAAAGAATTGCATACGATGATTAAATAGTATATTTTGTATTTCTAGATTCTGTAATATATTGAACGAACTTTATGTAGCGAGTTATTTGATTTAGTCGTTACTGTAAGTAAATCAATTATAATTATAATTATGAGAAATTTAATAATCATGTTTTGCATTGTTGGATTGCAACTAATGTACTGCTCCTGTAAAAAGAATAATTCAAGTGAAGATGCTGTAAGATCGATTGTTGGCAAATGGAAATTGTCGGAAGTTTATTCTGATCCAGGTGATGGTAGTGGGAAATTTACAAAAGTTAATGGTGGTAAAATTTTGGAGTTTACATCTGAAGGTGAAGTTTCATCAAATTCTTCATTATGCTCCATGATTTCAAATGGTTTATTACATGAAGAATCGTCTTATATTATATCTGAAAGTTCTGGAAATAGGAATAAGTTAATAATTGATAAGTGTGGATATGAACTTAATTATGAATTGAAAGGAAATCAATTAACAATATATTATCCTTGTATTGAGGGGTGTGGTGAAAGATTTGTACGTGTTGGCAATTAATGGGCGGTAATTATGTAAACATGTGTTGTCTTAGCGTACGAAATTAGCTATCTTTGTGATGATGGATAATTTCATTGTCTCCGCGCGTAAATATCGTCCCGTTACCTTCGATTCTGTCGTTGGTCAATTGCATATTACGAACACTCTCAAAAACGCTATTCACAACAATCAGCTAGCGCAAGCTTTCCTTTTTTGTGGGCCTAGAGGTGTTGGTAAGACGACTTGTGCACGTATTTTAGCAAAAACCATCAACTGTGAGCATATCTCAGAAAATACAGAAGCCTGTGGAGAATGTGATAGCTGTAAGTCGTTTCAAAATGGTGCATCTTTCAGTATTCATGAATTGGATGCAGCATCCAACAACTCGGTAGATGATATCCGAAGCCTGATCGAACAGGTACGTATCCCGCCTCAGACGGGCAAATACAAAATCTATATCATAGATGAGGTGCATATGCTTTCGCAAGCGGCTTTTAATGCTTTCTTGAAAACTTTAGAAGAACCACCTGCTTATGCTATTTTTATCCTCGCTACTACAGAGAAGCACAAGATTCTCCCAACTATTCTTTCACGTTGTCAAATCTTTGATTTCAATCGTATTAAAGTAGAAGATATGGCTAATCATTTGGCCAATATCGCAACGAAAGAAAATGTGACTTTTGAAGCTGATGGCTTACATGTCATCGCTCAAAAAGCGGATGGTGGTCTTCGTGACGCGTTATCTATGTTTGATCAGATTGTGAGTTTCTCCAACCGCAATTTGACGTATCAAGCTGTCATTGACAATCTCAATATTCTGGATTATGATTATTATTTCAAATTAATGCAAGCTATTGCCCAAGAAGAAGCGGCAGAAGCCTTATTGATTTTTAATAATGTGTTGAACAAAGGTTTTGATGGGGGACACTTTATTGCTGGTTTGTCGAATCATATTCGCAATCTTTTGGTGACGAAAGAGCCTCGTACATTAAAGCTTTTGGATGTTAGTGAGAATATTAAGAAAAAATACTACGAGCAATCTGCAGAATTAAGTTCTGGATTATTATTATCTGCATTGAATATTGCGAATCAATGTGAAATCTCCTATCGTTCAAGTAAAAACCAACGTTTGCAAATTGAATTGGCGCTGTTGAAAATGTGTCATTTGTCCTCCGCGATTAAGCTAGGATTGAATGGAGTATCAGCTACGCAAGTGGACGTAAAAAAAAAACTTCCTGAATCCGTAAAACCTGCTCCAGCAGCAGCTCCTAAAACAATTTTATCTACACCAGCTCCTTCAGTAAAAAATGAAGCTTCAGCACCTTTAAAATCAGCAATTCCTAGTCCCGTAAAGGCTCCAGAGCCAGAGAAAAAATCTTTTTCATCAGGTAAGGGCTGGGGAAGTTTCAAACCTTCGGTCGCAGTACCAAGTTTAGCTACTGTTTTTGAAGAAAAATCTGTTGATGAAGAGGAAGAGTCAGATTTGGTGCAAGGAAATGAGTTTAGAGAAATCACCTTCAATTCATTTATCAGTAAATGGAATACTTTAGCTGAAAAATTAAAAGCTGAGAATCGTATTACTTTATATACGATCATGACTGCCAACGAACCTCGACTGAATGGTAACATCATTGAGGTCGATGTGGAAAATATGGTGCAAAGTGATCAGCTAAAAGAAGGGAAAATAGATATTCTAAACTATTTGCGCGTTGAGCTTAAGAACTTTGCGTTGGATCTCACTACACATCAATTAGAGCAGACGGTTATTCGTAAGGCGTATACCTCTCAAGAAAAGTACCAAGTGATGGTGGAAAAGAATCCTGCCTTGGAAACATTACGTAAAACTTTCAATTTAGGTCTAAGCTAAATTTCTCGTATCTTTGTACAAAATTTTGATAAGCTCTTATGAAATGGCTTATCTCATTACATATAATTTAGAATAATGCAAAACAATTTCCAACGTCGTGATCGCGGCGAAAAAAGAGAAAGTAATCAAATGGTATTTGGTATTCGTGCCGTAATCGAAGCCATTGACAGTGGTAAAGAGATTGAATCTCTTTTTATACAACGTGGTTTAAGCGGAAGCTTACTGTTGGAATTGAAGGCGTTGATCAAAGAGCATAATATCGGTTATCAACAAGTTCCTGTTGAAAAACTGAATAGAATTACGCGCAAAAATCACCAAGGTGTAATTGCTGTAATTTCGCCAATTACCTATCAAAATATTGAGGATATTCTTCCAGAGATTTACGAAAAAGGAGAGACGCCCTTGTTGTTGATGTTAGATGGAGTAACAGACGTTCGTAATATGGGAGCTATTGCGCGTACTGCTGAATGTGCTGGGGTGCACGCGATTATTGTTCCTAAAAAAGGTTCTGCAGAAATTAATCCAGATGCAATTAAAACTTCTGCTGGAGCATTGTACAAAATCCCGGTTTGTCGTCAAGATTCTTTAGGCAAAACAGGTAAATTTCTTATTGATTCAGGCGTACAATTAGTTGTTAGTACAGAGAAAACAAAGGATTCTGTTTATGATGTAGATTATACCGTTCCTACTTGTGTAATTATGGGAGCTGAAGATGTAGGTGTTTCGGATGATTTGATTCGTATTTCAGACAAATTAGCCAAAATTCCTATGTTCGGAGGAATTGGTTCATTGAACGTATCCGTATCGGCAGGTGTAGTGATTTACGAGGCTATCCGTCAACGTAATATTCAATAAAAAAAATGCTTAAGCAGAAACTACGCAGACAATTAAGAGTTTACAAATACGTAGTTTATAAAGAAACTTTAGTCGATTTTAAAGATCACTTTTGGTCTTTTATCGGCGCATTTATTGGGATTGGAATAATAGCTTATTTACAATCCATACAACTTCCTCAATTAGAAAACATTTTCCTTATTGGTTCTTTTGGCGCATCATCAGTACTTATTTATGGTGCTGTTTATAGTCCACTAGCGCAACCTCGAAATCTGATTGGTGGTCATGTCGTATCAGCTATAGTTGGTGTAACAGTAGGGAAGTTCTTTCCAGACGTGGTTTGGTTAACGGCACCTATGGCAGTTGCCTTATCTATTGTCGCAATGCAGATTACACGTTCACTTCATCCTCCTGGCGGAGCTACGGCTTTAATAGCTGTGAGCGGTGGAACAAAAATAACTTCACTGGGTTATATGTACGTGTTATCTCCAGTATTAACGGGGGCATTGATTTTATTCACAGTGGCATTGATTTTTAATAATATTACGAAAGATCGGCATTATCCAGTAAGGCATTCCAGATTAAGGAAATCGAGACGAATGATTTTAAGGAAAAGATTTAATAAACAATAAAGGGAAGATGTATTATCTTCCCTTTATTGTTGTGTGCCCAGCATGGGCAATAACTCTAGGGTGTAAGTCTCGAACACGCCTTTACAGTGGGAAGTGTTAGCTTATGACAAGGGTGTCCACCGCGAGGTGGAATCTGAAGGAAGTCTGAGGCAAAACCTCGGTCCGACGAACAGAAACTACTATCAAAGAAAGGGGATAGTATGGTTCTCCACCTGTGTCATTTTTAGAACCAAACATGGTAATATGTCCTTGTGGATCAATTTGTATTTTTATAATTGGTTTTGAACCACTACGTCACTACGTCCATTCATTTTAAAAATCTCAGGCATCGTTACCGTATTATTATTTTTGTCCACATAGCTCTTACCCCATCGCGTGCCATCTGCAAATTGAATATTTGGTTTTAAAGAACGCTCATACTGATTAAATCCTTGAAATTGAATTTCATTGGTTTCAGTTTTTTGCTTTGGAGTGTTGGCGTTGTTTTGTGTTCCATAATATAACGTAGAGTCGTTAATGGTCATGTTGAATGAGTTGTCGATCTGGTATATATCGATAATAGCTCCAAAGTCCGAATCAGGAAACGTAAATGTCAACGGTTTTGGAGTCGCAGACGCTACATTTGAACCGAAAATATCTACTTTAAAATTCCCAGTTGGCGTTGCGTCTACTACACATGGACAAACTACTTTTAATTTTAAATTATATCTTACCCCTGGTTGTATTTTTATGTCCGGTATATTTATATGCTGAAATAATCCATTTATCTTTAGAGAGGATATATCATAGGTGCTTTCTGCTCCATCTGCCAATATAAATAAAGATTCAGAACGTATGACATCACTGCCTATTGTGTTTGCGATAATTTTCAGTTCTTTTGCAGATGTCAATTTATTTTGGAATGAAGGACTGCCTGTTGCGAGATCAAAACTCGCTTTTTCGAAACCTCCTGTAATAGTTGGATTGGTAAGTTCTGTGATTTTACTTCCCAACCTCTTGTCTGTTTGATCCGCCTCAATGGTTGTGTACACCTCACTAAATTGGTGTTTAAGCTTCATCTCAATGGTATTTCCAGCAACTCGTACAGTAATATTTTCGTGGTGATAAATGAATTCAGTTGTTAGATTTTCAAGTACAAGTTTTGATACATTAGTTGTGTCTTTGGGAACTGGTACTGTTGAGGTGCTATTGGTAGAATACGCAATAAATTGGTAAGTCGAGCCAATGTTTAACTTCTCAATTTTTATACTATTATCTCCTTTTTTATAGGTATGGGTAAGTGATTTGAAATAATTACCCTTGGAGTCAAAAACAAAAATCTTGATTTTAGTTCCATTTTCTAATTCCTTTGAGGAAGAAGTCTGCGTAGTTGCTGCGATTTTTTTGGATGAGTTTATTATCGACTCTGGTTCTACTGTAGCTTGTATAGCTAGTTCTGGACCTAAAGAAGTATATATCTTTTGAACATTAGATACATTGCTTTTCAATGAAGCCTGTAATGTGCTTGAATTACCTTCTGATAAATTATCGGCACTTATGTTCAGCGTAACATTACTAATCCCTTCACCAACCTCGTCGTCAAATTTTTTTTGACAGGAGAGTGTTACTGTTATAATAAGCAGAATTAATAAATTTTTAACAGAATTCATTTGATTAAAATTATTTTTGAAATTCATATTGTAAGTCAATTTCTTCTTCTTGCCATACTTCTAGCCAGCCTTGATTGGCTGATTGTTGTATGGTAATGTTTGAGGTATTAGCTATGGATTCTTCCACAAATACGCTATAAACTTCCATTTTAGGAGGAGTGTATTTCTTCATTTTCATCACGTTTTTCTTTGTAGTTTTTTATTCAGCCATATGACTAATAGTATATGGTGACATTAAATGATTCTTCTTATAGAATAGCCTTGTAGTAATATTTAGCCTGTGGATAAAAAATTAAAATAGCATTCATGCCAAAAAAGATCATTTTTTTGACCGTATGTATTCAATAGTTTATCTGTTAGATTTTGCTAGCTATAGTAAAATTAGTGTGCGTTATATAGCTTTTATTATAAGAATCGCGCACAAAGGTAAATGATTTTCACTAAGATTAAATGGTAAAATATGGTTTTTTATGGTATATTATGTTTTTTATTGTTTTGTTAAATTGAAATAAAGTTATGTTTATATTGTGTGTAACAGAATAATATTCTGATTTTAGTAAATTGATTGTTGTCGTCTATTACCGCATCATTTTTGATTTTTGCGTTCTGCTATATTTATATTTGCATGTTTATTCGTGATTGGTTATTGAAATTTTTATTTTAGCATTTTCAACCTATGAAATATGAATAAAAGTCTTTTTAAAATAGCTTTCCTTGCTGGGTTATGCTTTTCATTAAAATTTTCTGTTGCACAAACTCCATTGAAAATAGAGGAAAATATTTTAAAGGAACCTAACAACTATTATTATATTAATTTCCAGAATTATGCTACGCCTTTGAATAAACTCCCTATTGGCGTATTCGACTCGGGAACAGGTGGATTGACTGTACTTGATGCACTAGTTAATTTTGATCAATTTAATAACCATACAAAGCATCAAGGTAAGGATGGAATATTAGATTTTGAAAGCGAAAAATTTATCTATTTAGCAGATCAGGCTAATATGCCTTATGGTAATTATAATGCTACGGGTAAGGATGATTTGTTGAAAGAGCATATTATCAAAGATTTTCAATTTCTATTAAGTAATAAATATTATCAGAATTCGAATCAAACTTCATTTCAAAAGGATAAAGAACAGGTAAAAGCGATTGTCATTGCATGTAATACTGCTACAGCATATGGCTATGAAGATGCGGTAGCTTTTTTGAATACAACGGGTTTGAATATTCCTGTAATCGGTGTGATAAACGCTGCAGCAAGAGGGACGCTTTCGTTTTTTGATAAAAAGGAAAATGGTTCTATAGCGGTTTTTGCGACAGTCGGTACTATTGCTTCAAAAGGTTATGAACGGACACTGAGACAGCAAATAGTCGAAGGAAATTTTACTGGTGATATTGAGATATTTAATCAAGGTGGATACGGTCTTGCTGAAGCTGTAGACGAAGAACCTGATTTTATTCGCAAGAATGTAAAAGAACCGAGAAAAGAATATCGCGGCCCTTCGCTAGATAATCCAAATTATAGAATAGATCAAGCCCTATTAGAGGTTTACAACTTTAAAAAGGATAATAGTAGCCTCCTTTGTGATAATCAAAATGTTGACGATTGTTCGATTATTCAATTAAATGATGCTGAGAATTATGTACGTTATCATTTGGTTTCACTAATGGAACAGATGCGTAAGGCAGATAAGGCGCAGCCTTTGAAAGCTATTATTTTGGGATGTACGCATTATCCTTTTTTGATAAAGGAAATTAAACAGGTTTTTGATGAGTTGAGAAATTATAAAGGCAAGGACGGAAATTATGTGTATAGAAATCTGATTTCCGAAAATTTACATATCATTGATCCTTCGGTTTATGTAGCTCAAGAGTTATACACAGCTTTGAATTCGAAAAGTCTTTTCAATGACAGTAAAAATCCATTGATGACAAAGTCAGAATTTTATATTTCGGTGCCTAATGTTACGAATAAGAACGTAAAATTGGATGCTGAAGGCAGATTTACTTACGACTATAAGTATGGACGTAATGCTGGAGAGATTCAAGAATATGTTAAAGTCGTTCCTTTCGATAGGAAAAATATATCTGAGGAGACATTGAAACGTTTTGAATCACTTATTCCAAATACCTATAAATTGATCCAAAATTTCTCCAAAGAGAATCCAAAGACAAAATATCTCAAAGCAGAAGAAAAAATATAACAAGAAAGACCTCGAATTAAGAGGTCTTTCTTGTTAATTATAAATTTCTTTGTAATTCTTACTATATTTTTCAATAATCTTTTTACGTTTCATTTTGAGGGTAGGAGTGAGTTCACCACCTTCAATAGTGAATTCCTCTGGAATAATGGAAAACTTTTTGATTTGTTCCCATTGTCCAAAGGATGTATTTATTCGATTAATTTCGTGGGTAATTTTTTCTTTGATCTCCTTTTGTGCTAAAAAATCTTCTTTTGATAATGAAGTAAGTTGCATTGCACTTTCCTTAGCCCAATCCAAAAGGTTATTATAAGATGGGACTATGAATGCTGCAGGAAATTTTTCGCCTTCCCCTATAACCATAAACTGTTCGATAAATAGTGATTCGACCATTTTTGATTCAATAGGTTGTGGTACAATATATTTTCCTCCAGAGGTTTTGAACATTTCTTTTTTACGATCGATAATTTTCAAATATTTTCCGTCAATCCATTGGCCAATATCTCCCGTATATAGCCAACCGTCTTTAATAATCTCTTCTGTACCTTTTGGATCTTTAAAATAACCAAGCATGATATTATCGCCTTTGGCTAATATTTCTCCGTCTTCAGCTAATTTGATGTCAATATTTATCAATGGCAAACCAACAGTCCCTAGTTTCATTCCGCGTTGAAAATCATTAACAGCTAAGCATGGTCCGGCTTCTGTCAAGCCATACCCCTCATAAATATTAATTCCTGCTGCCATATATAATCGAATTAAACGCTCTTGCAAAGCAGCAGAACCCGAAGAAATACCTACAATTTCTCCACCTAGAGCTTCTTTCCATTTGGAAAAAATCAATTTTCGGGCTATTGATAATTGAAAATTATACAAAGCACTGCGTTTGTCTTTTTCTAATTCGTATTTCTCACCCAAAGCGATAGCCCAAAAGAATAATTTACGTTTAATGCCAGTCAACGATTCTCCGGTTTTCATTATTTTCTCATACACTTTTTCTAAGACACGTGGTACAGCTGAGAAAATATGAGGTTTGACTTCTTTCATATCTGCGCCAATGGTTTCCATTGAATTGGCATAATAAATTGTTAAGCCTTTGTACATATATACATAATGAAACAAGCGTTCATAAGCATGACAGACAGGAAGAAAAGACAAAGCACGCATATATGAAGTCACTGGAAAAGAATATTCACTGCTCATCATATCTGCTAACAAATTTTTATGCGTAAGCATGACACCTTTAGGATTGCCAGTGGTGCCACTGGTATAAATTATTGTGGCAATATCTTCATGTTGTACAGCATTTCTTCGCGTATGAAACTCTGAATCGGAAATAACCTTTCCAGTTTGATTAACAATACTCCAATGAGGATAGACTGTACCTTGTTCTAAAATAAAAAGATTATTTAGTGTTAGAAGATCGGCTTTGAGATTAAAGATACGTTGGTATAAATCTTTATTGCTAATGAAGATGATATTAACCTCAGCATGATTTAAAATATATTTATAGTCGTTGTCTGAAATGTTGGGATATAATGCCACGACGATAGCTCCAATCTGTTGAATAGCAAAGTCTAGTAAGGACCATTCTATTCTATTTTCACTTACTATTCCGACTTTGTCTTGTGGTTTTACACCAAGGGCAATGAGTCCTTTAGAAAGTTCGTCGATTTGTTGTTGGAATTCTTCATTAGAGAGTTTCTTCCATTTTTTTTCTTCTTTATAAGAGAAAATAGAAGAAGTAGGGTAAGTGTCCTGTCTATACTTGACTAGATCAAATATACGTGTAGGCTCGTTTTTCATAAGCAATATCACATAAAATATAAAGGCTACCTAAACAAATAGGTAGCCTAACAAATTTACGCAATATTCTTAAGATTAATATTTGCTTTTCGATTCACGGCGTTTGCCAGAGAAATCACGGAATCCGCCATTATCTCCACCACGTTCTCTTCTTTCGCCAGAGAATCCACCACGACGGTCACCGCCACGATCTCTTCTTTCGCCACCGAAGCCTCCGCTACGCTCACCACGACCTCTTCCACCACGGTCACCGCCTCTAGAGCGACCACCACGGTCTCCACGATCTGAACGACCTTCCCCAGATACTTCGATACGAACTTGACGTCCGTTGAAGTCTACACCTTTGAAGCCATCGAATACTTTATTAACCTCTTCATCTTGAACTTCGAAGAATGTGAATACACCTTTCAAATCAATTTTACCAATAGACTTGCCCGAAATATTTGCAGTATTACAAATAAATCCTAACATATCTCCACGGCTAAATTCATCTACAGAACCTAAGTTCATGAATAAACGAGTGTATCCTTTTGAACTTTGGCGTTCACCACGTTCTCCTCTTTCACGTCTATCGCCGCTTACTTCACGTGCATCGATATTTAAATCAGGTGCGTTTTTGTAGTAATCTAAGAAACGATTGAATTCAAGAGATGCAAATCTTTTTACAATTTCTTCTTTCGATAAATCTTCGAAACCTTCCATAATAGCTGGTAAGAAAGTGTTGATTTGCTCTTCGTTAACTTCTACATTTTTTACCTTATCAATGATGGTCATCAATTGTTTTGCAACAACTTCTTCCCCTTGAGGTACTTGCATTTTAACGAAAGGTTTACCGATAACTTTTTCAAGTTGACGGATTTTGCTTTGCTCTTTAATGTTGATTAATGAGATTGAAATACCAGTTTTACCCGCACGAGCCGTACGACCTGAACGGTGTGTATAGTTTTCAATTTCATCAGGTAATGAGAAGTTGATAACGTGTGTTACATCATTTACGTCGATACCACGAGCAGCTACGTCTGTTGCGATCAACATTTGTAAGCTACGGTCACGGTAACGTTTCATTACTTTATCACGTTGTTGTTGTGACAAGTCACCGTGTAATGCATCTGCATTGTAACCATCTTTGATTAATGCTTCTGCGATTTCTTGAGTTTCGATTTTAGTACGACAGAATACAATACCAAAGATTTCTGGATTAGAATCCACGATACGTTTGAATGCTGCGTATTTATCTCTTGCTTTTACCAAGAAGTATTGGTGCTCAATATTTGCATTACCTGTATTTTTTGTACCTACAGTTAATTCAAATGGATCAGTCATATACTTTTGAGCGATACGACGTACTTCTCTAGGCATAGTAGCTGAGAACAACCAAGTTTTTTTATCTTCTGGAGTTTCTGATAAAATGTTGTTGATGTCTTCTTGGAAGCCCATGTTCAACATTTCGTCCGCTTCATCTAATACAACATATTTTACATTTGAGAAGTCAATAGCATTTCTGCCAATGATATCTAACATACGTCCTGGAGTAGCGACAACAATCTGTACACCACGTCTGATTTGACGTAATTGATCACTGATGTTTGCACCTCCGTATACAGCTACAACGTGTACGTTGTCGATGTACTTAGCAAATTTTTCTAAATCTTTAGCGATTTGTAAACACAACTCACGAGTTGGGCATAATACTAATGCTTGTGGGTGTTTTTGAGAAAAGTCTAACTGCTCTAATAATGGTAGACCAAATGCCGCTGTCTTACCTGTGCCGGTTTGGGCTAATCCGACAAAATCGTCGCTGCCAGTCAATAAAACAGGAATGGCTTTTTCCTGTATTTCAGAAGGTTTTTCGAAACCTATTTCTGAGATGGCTTTAACAACTTCCTCACGGATTCCCAGTTCTAAAAATGGGTTCATGAAATAAATTATACAATAGGCACTATTGCCTAAGGCGTTGCAAAGGTATGCATAATTATTCTAAAAACCTAATTTCTAATAGATTGATATGAGGTAGGCAACTTATGAATTTTATTGTTTTAAATTAGTTGTAATTAAAACTAAGTTAATTATTTAAACGTTATCCTGTCACTTTTGCATCGCATCATGATTTAATTTGAAATATTCGAAAATAATAATTTCATTTTTTTACATTTGATAAACAAAAATTAACATCCGAATTATGTGGTATAAAAAATCGATTGCAAATTTAATAGCCGAGGCTGAGCAAAGGGGCCAGGGAACATTAAAAAGAACACTTACTAGTGGGGCGCTAATTGCTTTGGGTATTGGAGCAATTGTTGGCGCTGGACTTTTTGTTCGTACAGCAGCAGCAGCTGCACAAAATGCTGGTCCATCCGTAACAATCGGCTTTATCCTGGCGGCTTTAGGTTGTGTATTTGCAGGTCTATGTTATGCGGAGCTTTCATCTTCTATACCTGTATCTGGTTCTGCTTATACCTTTACCTATGCGACTATGGGAGAATTAATGGCATGGATTATTGGCTGGGATCTGGTTTTAGAATATTCAGTTTCTGCAGCGACAGTGGGTATTGCCTGGAGTGAATATTTAAATCATTTTCTAGTCGATATCATAGGTATCAAACCCATACCATATGAATGGTGTCATTCACCATTTCAAAGCTTAAATCTTTTGCAGATAAATAGTCAGGAACAATTAACCGCCTTACAGAGTGCTTTTGAACCAGCAATAGCGCAAAAAATGCAAATTGGAACTCAATTGGCTTTAGAACCAGAATTGCTAAGTAAAGTGCCCACACCATATCAAAACCTTGTCACTACTTCTAAAGGTATTATGAATTTACCTGCTTTACTTATTGTAACGCTAATGAGTTTACTATTGGTTAGAGGAACTAGTGAATCTGTTGTTGTTAATAATATTATTGTGTTTGTTAAAGTAACAATTGTTGTTTTGGTAATTATCTTAGGTTGGCATTTTATTGATCCTGCAAATCACACTCCATATATTCCACAGTCCACTGTGTATGTAGACCATGAAGGTATTTCACATCGTTTTGGTGGAATTTGGGGAATATTAGGCGCAGCTGGAACCGTATTTTTTGCTTTTATTGGTTTTGATGCGGTTAGTACCGCTGCACAAGAGGCGAAAAATCCTAAGCGTACTATGCCAATTGGTATTTTAGGTTCTTTGGCTGTCTGTACTTTATTATATGTTTTATTTGGTCATGTATTGACAGGACTAGTGGATACAGAATTTTTCAGAGATCCTACGCGTGGTGGTGAAGCTTCGGTGGTAATGGCAATTCAAGAATCCATGCCTGGTTTTTCTTGGTTAAGCAAATCCATTACAATAGCAATTTTAGCTGGTTTTAGTTCGGTTATTTTGGTGATGCTTTTGGGACAAAGTCGAGTATTCTATTCCATGAGTAAAGATGGATTATTGCCAAAAGTATTTTCAGATGTACATCCAAAGTATGGAACACCATGGAAAGGAAACTTATTAATCTTGTTATTGGTGGCTTTATTTGCAGCCTTTGTTCCAGGAAATGTAGTGGGGCATATGACTAGTATTGGTACGTTATTCGCATTTAGTTTGGTATGTTTAGCTGTAATAATTTTACGCAAAAAAGAGCCTAATTTACATAGAGAATTTAAAACACCTTTAGTTCCTTTAATTCCTATTTTAGGTATATTGACCTGTGGAATTATGATCGCTGGATTAGGTAAAGAAAACTGGATTCGATTAATAGTATGGATTTTGATTGGTCTTGTTATTTATTTCGGATACGGAAGAAAGAATAGTAAGATTAGAAAAGAAATGGAAGGAAAATAATTGCGCCAAAGAAAGTCTTAAAAATAAAGTCCTGCAAATTTACTTTGTAGGACTTTATTTTTATCTATTTCTTTCTACTATTCTGTATCTTACTTCGGAGTAAATTGAAGAAATCTTCTTCGACTTGAAAAAATTGTGAAGCTCGAGTTTGTCCTACAATTTTTGCAAATTCTGCACGATACGACTTTTTAAGTTCTACTTCTTTAGCATCAAAAGCAATTACATCACGTTTTTCCGCATTAAGAGAATTACCGCGAACGTTGAAGCCTCTTTTAGCACGTTTCAAATCCCACATTTCCTTATTATACTGATTGTATATAGGGAAAAATCGTTCAGCTTCACTAGGACTTAATTTCAATTCCTTAGTGATATAAGCAATTTTCTCACTTTCTATTGCCTCAAAGTTTTGTTGTGCCTGTGAAGATAGATGTAAAGTGAAAATAAAGCAGATGGTTAATATAATATATCTCAATCGTAACATTATAGCATGTAATTTAAATACTCTTCTATTTCCTCTTTTCCAATTTCCAAATCCAATTGAACATTTTCATTTTTAGTATCAGACGTGTATTCTGCTAAATGGATTAAATCTTCACCTTCAGAAACTTGAGCTAAATAATTTAATATTTCTTCATCACTCACATGATCAAGATTTACCTCTGTAGTTGAAAGTTGATTTCCATTTTGATTAGAAATCGTATTTTGAAAACCAAAATAGGAGCCTACACCTACAATAAGCGCAATTGCTGCTGCTGCAGAATATTTTCTCCAATTTGTACGCTTTGGAAGAGTAAGTATAGTAGTTTCTTGTTTAGTCGTTCTTGCTAAAATTTTTTCATTCAATTGATTAAAATATCCTGTAGGAACAGTAAAGTGTTCTTGGTTTAATTCTTCAGACCATTTCTCTACAATGATTTTAGCTTCAATTTCATTTGATGCTTCCTCAAAATAAGAAGTTGGTACACTAAACCCTGATTCTTTGCCTACTTGATCATGAATGTTACTCTCAGCAATTTTTGCAAAAATTTGATTTTCCGCAGCCTCAAAATAGTCCCCTGAGACTTGGAAGTCTAAAGCAGGTACAATAGATTTAAGATTTTCTTCTGCAATAGAAGCCTCTATACTTTGACTTAAATCATCAAAATAGTTTGTAGGAATAGTAAATCCATCTTCACTCACTTTATCTTTCAAACTCTGTTCTGCGATTTTTGCAAAAATAGAAGTTTCGAGTGTGTCAAAATATCCATTAGGAACATTTGCTGTAGCGTTTGTATCTAAACTTTCGTTTATATTTCCGACAGTACGTTCGAAATGAATTTGACCGAGGATATGTTCTTCTTGATCCTCAAAGAAATTTTTAGGAATAAAAAAAGGATTTACACGCAATGAATCTGGTAGATTTTTGCCTCCTAATTCTTCGTTATATGTGTTGTGTTCCTTCATGAGTGTATATATAGATGAATTTAATAACCAAAGGTTTAATCGTGGCTATTGAAAAAATGCTCTATTTTTTTCACTGCTAAATGGTATGAAGCTTTTAAGGCCCCTACACTAGTTCCTAAAATTTCGGATATCTCATCATACTTCAAATCTTCAAAGTATTTCATGTTGAATACTAGGCGTTGTTTTTCTGGCAAGGTTAGCAAAGCCTGCTGTAATTTCATTTGGGCTTGATCCCCATTAAAATATGAGCCGTCTGTTAATGTTTCAGATAGGTAAGATGAACTGTCATCGTCTAACGAAACATTATTTTTTTGCTTTTTCTTGTTCAGAAATGTGATACATTCATTGGTAGCAATACGATACAGCCAAGTGTATAATTGCGAATCCTCTCTGAATTTATCTAAATTACGCCATACCTTCACAAAGATATCTTGGGTCACGTCATCCGCATCGTCATGATCGATGACCATGCGTCTGACATGCCAATATATTTTTTGTTGATATTTCTTCAACAATTGTTTGAAAGCCGCCTCACGTGTGCTTTCATCGGCAAACATGGATATGATTTGCGCGTCTTCCATTTATTATTTTTTTCTGCTAATAACTTTTTGTGCAGCTGCTACAATGCTTGCTGCGTTTAAGCCGTATTTTTCCATCAATTGTGCAGGAGTACCTGATTCACCGAAGCTATCATCTACTGCTACATACTCTTGTGGTGAAGGTAAGTTTTTAGCCAATACTTGCGCTACACTATCTCCTAAACCACCAAGACGGTTGTGTTCTTCCGCTGTAACTACACAGCCGGTTTTTGCTACTGATGCTAAGACTGCTTCTTCGTCCAAAGGTTTGATGGTGTGGATATTGATGATTTCTGCATCGATACCTAATTTTTCAAGTTCTTCTCCAGCTTTGATTGCTTCCCATACCAAGTGACCAGTAGCAATAATAGTCACATCTTTACCTTCGTTCAACATGACCGCTTTACCAATCTCAAAAGTTTGGTCAGCAGGAGTGAAGTTAGGAACTACTGGGCGTCCGAAACGTAAGTAAACTGGACCTTCGTATTTTGCTACCGCAATAGTAGCTGCTTTAGTTTGGTTAAAGTCACAAGGATTGATAACCACCATTCCAGGTAACATTTTCATCAAACCGATATCTTCTAAAGTTTGGTGTGTAGCACCATCTTCACCCAATGTAAGACCTGCATGTGATGCAGCGATTTTTACGTTTTTGTGTGAATAAGCGATAGATTGACGGATTTGATCGTAAACGCGTGCTGTGGAAAATTCAGCGAAAGTTCCTGTGAAAGGAATTTTACCACCGATAGTCAAACCAGCAGCAATACCCATCATATTTGCTTCAGCAATACCAATTTGGAAGAAGCGTTCTGGAAATTCTTTGATAAAAGCATCCATTTTTAAGGAGCCCACCAAGTCAGCACATAATGCTACTACATTTTCGTTCTGCTTACCTGCTTCTAATAAACCAGCACCGAAGCCCGAACGTGTATCTTTAGATTCTGTGAATGTATATTTTTTCATGTTTGTATTTAGATGTGGATTTGAGACTTTAGATGTGAGATAGCTTATCTCGAATAATTCTATTATCTAATGTCTACTATCTATCTTCTATTATCTATCTTCTATTATCTATATTAATAATCGCCTAGAGTTGATGATAATTGATTCAATGCACTTTCTAGTTGCTCGTCGTTAGGAGCTACACCGTGCCATTTGTGCGTACCCATCATGAAATCAACACCTGAACCCATTGCCGTGTGCAATAAGATAATTACAGGTTTTCTTTTTCCTGAGCGAGATTTAGCTTCATCAATACCAGCTACTACTGAAGCCATATCATTACCCTTTTCTACTTCTAATACATCCCAACCAAAAGCTTCCCATTTAGCTCTTAAGTTGCCTAAAGATAATACTTGATCTGTAGAACCATCAATTTGAGCTCCGTTGTAGTCAACTGCCGCGATTAAGTTATCCACTTTATTGTGTGGCGCATACATTGCAGCTTCCCAAACTTGACCTTCTTGCAATTCACCATCACCCATTAATACATACACTAAGCTGTTGTCTTTGTTTAATTTTTTAGCTTGTGCCGCACCAATAGCTGCTGAAAGACCTTGACCCAAAGAACCTGAAGCGATGCGAATACCTGGTAATCCTTCATGAGTAGTAGGGTGACCTTGTAAACGTGAATCTAATTTACGAAAGGTAGCCAACTCACTTACTGGGAAATATCCAACACGAGCTAATGTGCTATAAAATACGGGTGAAATGTGACCATTAGATAAAAAGAATAAATCTTCACCAACGCCGTTCATGTTAAAAGCTGGATCGTGTTTCATAGCATAGAAATATAAAGCTACGAAATAGTCTGTACAGCCCAATGATCCACCTGGGTGTCCGGATTGACATCCATGTACCATACGTACGATGTCACGTCTTACTTGTGTTGCAGTTTGTTCAAGTTTGTTGATATCTACACTCATTTTGATTGTTTTATACAAAATACAAATTTATGTGCGTAAAGTTAATGAAATTAAATGTTTTAGGAAGGGCGAAGGGGAGAATATTGATAAAAAATGTTACTTCTCTGAGTTAGAAAGGATTTATCAATGAGGGCTTTAAAACATAAACGGCTCATTATGAATGAGCCCTTTATGTTCTTTAGTTAATCAATGACCAAGTTGACCAAGGAATTCTGGATAGAATCAAGATCAATGCAATCGTGTATGTGATAAATACAGTTCTGTTTGCTGCGTAATCTTCTGTTGCCTTTTTAGCTTTTGAATAACCTATAGTAATTAATACAATAGCAATAATCATTGTAAGTGGGTGCTCTAAGAAATATAATCTCGATAAGCTATTTCCCATGTTTTCACCAGAAAAGCTTTTGAATCCTAGTGGAGAAATAAAATAAATAATCAAACCAATCAATAATTGTAAGTGCGCAGATATAAATCCGATTAAAGCAATTTTGCGGTTATATGGATTTGCTTTAAAATAATTTACTGCAGTAATTACAATAGAAATAACCAAAGCTAGTAATAAGATTACCGCTAAAGTTGAATGTAAATGTTTCATACCTGTTAACATATGTTTTGTTTTTAAATTTCAGTTTTTACAAAAGTACTATTTTGAAAGTCGTTTTTCACCTAATTCCCTAAATTCGGATTTTGCCTTGAATTGTGGGAATGTTGTCTCGTAGCTCATCATATATCCAATATCGAAAAATAAACGAACATCTGCTATTATACCATTAAAATCCCAATGTTCATTCACTTCATCTTGTGGAGAGTGGTATTTTCCTAATCCTTTTCTACGTGTGTCATTAGCCAATGAGTCTGTAGAAATTAATTTCGAACCAGAGCCCATAAACAATCCAGGAACACCTTTTTTGACAAAGTTGAAATGATCCGAACGGTAAAAGCCACCAGAACCTGGATTTTTTTCGCCAGCTACGGTTCTACCAAATTTAGCTGCAGATTTAGCTACATAATCTTCAATTTCTGTTTGTCCATAGCCTACAATCGAAACATCTTTAGTCGCACCGGCTGCGCTGAATGCATCCATATTTAAGTTAGCAACGGTTTTGTTCAATGGATAAATAGGATTGTTCGTGTAATAACCAGAGCCTAATAAGCCATCTTCTTCACCTGTCAAGGCGATGAAAACAATGCTTCTTTCTGGTTGATGTTTGGCTGCTTTGAAAGCATTAGCAATTTCGAATAATGCGGAAACACCTGCTGCATTATCAATCGCACCATTGTAAATCGAATCTCCATTTACTGGTTCGCCAACACCTAAATGATCCCAATGTGCAGTGTAAATAATAGTTTCATCCGGACGTTTCGTTCCTTTAATTTTAGCAATGACATTGCTGGACTTCGAATTACGAATAGTATTGTTTAATTCTACTTTGGTAGAAATATTTAATGGAACAGCTTTAAAATTTGGTTTCTTGGCATCTTCCATTATTATAGGATCAATTCCTGCGAACTTAAATAAAGCGTTAGCCGTTTCTGTAGTAATCCACCCTTCAAAATCTGTTGTTTTGATATTATCATCGGCCAACAAAAGTTGAGGGCCAGACCAACCTGAACGAACCACATCCCAACCATAACTAGCGGCGCCAGTTTCATGAATAATCAACACACCAGTTGCTCCCTGTCTTGCAGCTTCTTCGTATTTGTAATCCCAACGACCATAATACGTCATCGTATCGGCTTTGAAAAGATTTTTGTCATAACGCCCTGGATCAGAAACCATGACTACAACAGTTTTCCCTTTGACATCCAAGCCTTCGTAATCATTCCAATTGTATTCTGGAGCAACTATACCAAACCCTGCAAATACTAAATCTGTTTTTTGAATAGCAACTTTGGGAGATGATTTACGTGAAACAATCACGAAATCGTCTAGATTTTTTTTAGCTAATGTGCCGTTTTTTCCTTCGAAAGTAAGTTGAGGAGTTGAAGGTTTGGAAGCTATTTCTACCATAGGGACTTCTTGGAAGTACGAATCTCGATTTCCGGGTTCTAGCCCAAGCGTCTTAAACTGCTCTTGAATGTAATTTACCGTTAAGGTGTCGCCTTTAGTAAAAGGTTTTCTACCCAAAAACTCATCAGAAGATAACTTCTCCACGTAAGTACGATAAGCAGATTCTGTAATTGCATCGAGTGCGGTGCTATCCAATTTGCTCGCATCGTACATCGAGGAAGTTTGTTTGCACGAAGTCAAAGCTGTACAGATAAGCAAGGCAGCTACAAAAGATTTATTCATCATCTAAATAATTATTGTACGGATAAAATTACAATTAAAAGTGTAAGAAAGTATGTTGTATCTAATCTTTGACAGGAATAACTTCTGCTACAGGATGAAATAAATAGATTTTTTGCGTTGAAATCTCCAAACACTTATATCTTTTGCGAAGTTTTTCCATTTTTTGAAAAGTTCTTCCGTTTTTTAGTTGAAAAACTGCCTGTTCTGGCAATTCTTCTACATGTGTTACTTCCGAGATTTTGGTGTCGTATTTTTTCAAAACACGATATAAATTCAAATCCGTGCAGGAGGATGCGGCAGGATTATTCATGTAATTGTTAATAGCAATCACGATATCGGAAGGGAAGATGTTTAATTTCAAAAATGGCTGGATTAAGCTTTTAAAGTTGTTTTTCCATTCTTCGCCGTGCGGTTTTACCAGATTTTTGAAATCCTGATATGTTTTAAGATGGGCAAACTCGTGAACTGTAGTCATTAAAAAAGCATACGGATTTAAGTCGTGATTCACCGTAATTTGGTGTGGACTTCCTCGAAAAGGCGCACGGTAATCACCCAATTTAGAGGCACGGCTCTTGGTGACTTTAAATCGGCAAGCGGTATCATTAATCCATTGCGAAATAATTGGAGCAGCCTCTGCAGGAATATACTTACTCAATTGTTTGCTGAAATCGGGCATATCGTTACAAACATATTATTTTAATAGCAGAAAGTGAATTTTTTATGGTTTTCAAACCTAAATCTTATCCCTATATTTGAAATTAGTTTTTCGGTAGAAATAACATCAACATATACTTTATGCTATCACGATTATTAATAAAAAACTACGCTTTAATTGACAATTTGGATATCGCTTTTGATAAGGGATTGAATATTATCACGGGTGAAACTGGTGCGGGTAAATCTATTCTGATGGGTGCATTGGGTTTGGTTTTGGGTAATAGAGCGGATGGAAAACAGTTTTTTAATGAAGATAAAAAATGTGTGATAGAAGGTTATTTTTCTATTTCATCGTATGATCTGAAAGGATTTTTTGAAGAAAATGATTTGGAATATGATGATGAAACAATTATCCGCCGTGAAATATCAGTCGATGGCAAGTCTAGAGCTTTTGTGAATGATTCACCTGTCAATCTTTCGATATTAAAAACTTTGGGTGAACGATTAATCGACATTCACTCGCAACATGCAACCTTGCAAATCAATACCGAAGAATTTCAATTGTTTGTGTTGGATGCTATTGCAGGAAACGAATCTTTACTTGAAGAGTTTCGTAAGGAACTACAGCAACTAAGGCAAATCGATAAAAAACTTAAATCCTTAAAAGAAGAATCTCGTACAGCGAATGCTGAATTGGATTATAACCAGTTTTTGTTTGATGAATTGGAAAAAGTAAATGTGCGTGAAGGTGAAGTGAAGGAGTTAGAAGAAGAGCAAAGCCAATTGGAAAATGCTGAAGAAATAAAGAGAGCTTTATTGGCTTCAAATTATTTGCTTTCGGACGGCGAACACACTGCTTTAGCTTTATTAAAAGAAAGTATTCAGCAAATTCAGCAAGCTTCTCGCTATTTTTCAGATGCTGAAGAACTGGCCAATCGTCTTAACAGTGCATACATAGAAATTAAGGATGTATCATCTGAAATTGCGAATCAAGAAAGTGCAGTGCATTTGGACGAACAGCGTTTAGATGAAGTTAATACACGCTTGAGTGATATCTATAGTTTACTGAAAAAGCATCATGTAGATTCTGAATCGGAATTAATTGAACTTAAAAATCAATTAGAAGAGAAGCTTCAGGTCGCATTGAATCATGATGAAATCTTAGCGAAATTAGAAGCTGAGAAGCAAAAGCAAGAAACTAAAGTATTGCAAGTGGGTAAAAATATCCACAAGAATAGATCTAAGGTAAAATCTGAGGTGGAACACGCTGTTCAAAATACTTTGGCGCATGTTGGAATGGTTAATGCGCGATTGGATATTTCCTTAACTCTTCAACCGTTGGAGAAAGTCTCTTCTAAAGGATTGGATACTGTTCAGTTTTTATTCTCCGCAAATAAAGGGCAAGCTTTACAACCTATTCATAAAGTAGCATCAGGTGGTGAGTTATCTCGTGTGATGTTGGCTATTAAGTCTTTAGTTGCTAGTAAATCGGCTTTGCCTACAATTATTTTCGATGAAATCGATACGGGTATTTCTGGGGAAGTTGCTTTAAGAGTGGGAGAGGTGATGCAAGGTTTAGCGAAAAATATGCAAGTGTTGGCGATAACGCACTTACCTCAGATTGCTTCCAAAGGAACTTCACACTTCAAAGTGTATAAAGAAGATAAAGAAAATAAGACGAGATCGAATATTGTATTGATGAATGAAGATGAGCGAGTAATGGAGATAGCGCAGATGTTAAGTGGAGCGAATCCAGGAGAAGCAGCATTGGCACATGCTAAAAATCTATTAGTTAATAACTAGAAAATTTTTTAAAAGCTAGAAAAAATAAGAAAGCCTGCGAATAAGTTTTGCAGGCTTTTATGTTTTGATTGGTTTTATATATACTTTCATAGACTTATTCTTCATTTTGTCCTATGATAGCTAATAAAAGTAAATAATATCCTTTTTCTAAACCCAATTCTGCTGCTTTTTGTTCAATAGTTTTCATAATCTTGATATTTATATTAATATTTAATCCTATATCAAGTATTATTCAATTGGTATGCCAAAAATAAATTATTGGCACAATGTGATAATTAAACAAAGAAGTTAGGTACTAATTTTTTTAAGATGGAATTTTAAACTGTTGCATGCGTATTTATACGTAGGCGTCTAGTTAATCATTCTCCAAACAGCAAATAGCCATCTCTTGCTCCCTGAATCACTTGCTGTAATTGCGCAGGACTCAATTGATTATTTAAAACTTGAAAATTTTTCCAAATAATAGATAATTGATCTTGATGTTGGGAGAGGTATGCAAAAGGAAATCCATCAAATGAAGGATATTCCTGTAGTTTCTTCAAAATCATTTTATTACCTAGCATCGCTCCTAAAACAATGTAAATTAATCCGAGCTTATAATGTTTATCAGAAGCATTCACTACAACGGGTGAATATTGAGTATAATCAATATTCATATGCTTAAGATCAACCAATAATGAATCTTGCTTTTGAGACAAAATATCGCTTAATTCAGGCCATTCCAAACTTACTTTAGAAATAATGGCCGTGATATAGCAATATGATTTTAATATAAAATTTTTATAATGAGCGATAGTGAATTGATTACTAAATAACAAGTGTGCATTCATCACCTGCTCAATTCTATCGTGTAAATCCTGCGTTTCTGTTTTTAATAATTTATTATTCATTCGGGAATTTTATTTTAAATACGGTTCCGGATCCAATTATACTTTCAAAGCTGATTTCGGCATTTAATCGATCGACAATTCTTTTTACAATCGACATACCCACTCCACTTCCTTCGAATTGAGTAGCATTGGATAAGCGTTTGAAAATACTAAATACCTTTTCTTTTTCTGTCTCTTCTATGCCTATGCCGTTGTCTTTTATGAAATAAACAGTCTTATTATCTTCTATTATACTATATATTTCCAAAACTGTCATGCTGTTTTTACTACTAAACTTAACCGCATTGTTAATTAGATTCATAAACAGCTGATACAGTAAAGTTTTTTCACCAAAAACTGGATGCAAATCTCCAAGGATGATTTCAAAATTCTGGACTTTGTACCTCTGAATAGCCTGCTGAATAAGCTGATTAATAAATGTTTCAGTTGCCACCAGTTCATATTTCAGAATATTGAAAGAGCTTTTTGTAGATTCAATGGTCTTATCAATAATATCATTAATCAGACTAGCGGCATCTGCAATATTTTTAGAAAATCTAGCTACAAATTCTTGAGAGATATCCTGTCGGGTTTGCATGAATTGTGCAGAAGTTTTGATTGTCGACAGCGGATTTTTAAGATCGTGCGCCAACTGATGTGTATATGTATCCAAGGCATTATTAGCCTCAATCAACTTCTGATTTAGTCGTCGAACTTCATTCAATTTTCTTAGCATAGACTCTTGAATAAGTTTTTGAATCCTTACTAAAAAGTCATTATCAAATACTGACCATTTTTCTGACTGACCACTTACCTCTTTTTTCCACAATTGGAAAGAAGTACGAGGAGAGTAAATATAAGCTTGTTTTTCTTCCGAAAAAATTTGATGTTTTTCAGGGACCCCTGCCCATTTTTCTTCGGCTATAATTTCCTTTCTGAACCAATAAATAGCAAATTCATTATCTTCATCAAAGCATAAGCGAGCGATGCCTGTCCAGTTTTTGTTATCTACATTTTTATTTGCCGATAAGGAAAACGAATGACTGGTAAAGATATTCTCATTACCCACTATTTTGTTTATTTCAGTGTGTATGTCTTGAAGCAAATATTCGTTAGGTGTGTCTCCAAATCGTAAAGTATAATCTGGAGATTTAATGATTAGACCAGTTGCAGAGATAGTTTGCATAAAACGATTCGCAAATTCACTCAAAGTTTTTTCAAAAGATTGGCTAAAGAATAATTTTTCTTTGAGTTCCAATTCGATTTCTTTGATAGTATGATCTTGCTGAATTTTAATACGCTGTTGTTTTACCAAATATTTATTTGCAGCATACTGAGTAACAAAAAGACAAAGACTTCTTTTGTCAAAAGGGATATATTTTGGTTCAATATTCTGGCAAGCTACTAATCCCCAAAGTTTATTGTCAATGACAATGGAAAAACTTGCACTAGCTCGCACACCAAAATTATCTAAATATTGTAAGTGTATAGGAGATAAAGCCCGAATTTGAGATTTAGAAAGATCTATTTGTTCTGGTGATAAACCATAAATATCTATAGTCTTTTCATGAATATCGGGGGTTTGACGCGAAAGATTTTTAAGATACAACTGTCTTGCTTGTTTAGGAATATCAAACTCTGGATATCTGTAGCCTAGAATAGATTCTTCTTTCAGTTTTTTGTTTTCGGCAATAACAATACCACTGCTGTCTTCCAAAAATTGATATACCATAATGCGATCAAAATCAATAATCTTAAAGATATTTTCGCACAAGGTTTGCCATACATTTTCGCTACGTTCGAAATTTTGCTGAAATTCATTCAACTGATTTAGTTCAATGATCATGTTTTCATTCATTTCGAACTCCAGAAACAATTTCTCATTGTGAACGTAAAGCGTCAGCTGGTAATTTCTACCATTTAATTTGGTCTTTGTCGATAATGGTTGCTGTTTTAATATTTGAAAATCCTTGATATTCAAATCAAGAGGAGAATCCGATGGAATGTTTTTAAGAAAATCATTCAATTCCAGATGCAACGCACTGGATAAATCAAAAGGAAGCCATTCCGAGCAATTCTCACTAACGGCCACACATTTGCCCGATAAATTAAAAACAATGAGGTAACCAAAATTTTGAATTTTCCCGCACAAATGAATTGGCTCTTCCTCACAGTTTAGCGTTTTAAGCTCTTTAATCATTCGGTAATAGTAGTAGATGTTTTATAAATATAGCTTTTCTGGAGGATATAGTCTATAGGCATAGACAAAATAGTGGGTTGGACGAAAATATATTTAATGAACGTATAGTTTATTAGGAGTAATGAAAGAAATCAATAGACAAGAACAAATTATAATAATAGTATTTTAATTTTCTTTTATTCTCTATTGGATAGCTACTGGTAGATATAAAAGATGAATACCTGTAAGCAACGAGGCTAACAGGTATTCTAATCGTATGTTGTTATTATTTTACACTCCCAATTTAAACGGAATGAGCCCTGTAGAATACAGAGCTCATTATATCAAGAACATTGCATAAATTTGTCTAACTTTTTGGGGGCAGTCCCAAACATCCCTTTTTATTTTTTAGTTTCCGCCGTTGTCGGCGTCTGTAAGTGTTACTTTTACTTTAATATCTTTATCAAGTGCGTTCAGGTTTGAACCTAATCTATCTTCTGCATACAAAGAAACTGTACCGACTTTATATTCATAAGAATAGTGAATACCTTTAATCGTAGCAGGAATTGCATTGTAATATCCTTTGCTATCTGTAAATTCCAGATGAACCTGCACAGTACCATAGTTATAATACGCATTATCAAGTTCAGGAAACTCTAAATCTGTATAATAAATATTTGTATTTCCATCCCGTACCCAATCATTTGGCTTTACAGTAGTAGTATAAGTCACACCTGGCAAATAATTGGTAATATACTCTTTTGTGCAAGAGCTCAATGTCACTAATGAGGCGCTAGCAATTGCTAAGGCAAGTAATACTCGTTTCATGTGTATAGTAGTTATATATTAATACTTAGTTATATATTGTGACAATGATATTCAATAAAAGTTTAATGCATTTGTAATTTTATTATAACGGGATTTATTCCAATATGCTACTTGTTCTTTCTACTGTTACATTGTCACCAGTTAGTGCATTCCCATCCTTATCTACTAAACTTAATTTTATGATAGCATCGCCTTTTGGTAGATTAGTGATTTGGTAAGGTACCCATCTATCTAACATAAATTCGACACCATTTATCGTAGCTTTTACCTTGTTCGCATCTGGAGCAAGGTCGGTATTTACCAAGAAGAAGTCTAACAATACCGTTTTTGTATCGTCACCTTTATATTCACCTTTTGGTCTGCTATAAAATAAAGATGGTTCAGAAGGTACGCCTTGTTCTTCTACTTTGCCATCTGCGTTTACTTTGAATTTCACTAATTTTGAGGCATCTGAAGTTTTGATAGATTCGTGAAATGAGCGAGACAAAAATGATAATAGATAATGTTCTGAATTTATCGAAACATTAAATATATGTTCGGGCTTATATAAAGCTACATAGGGCTTATTGTCTAAAATGAAATGTATATGTTGGCCATCCGCAGAATTGGCCATATGGTGATCGTGATCGGTTTGATCCGTTAAATTGAAATTTTGGACACTGTATTTAATAGTTACTTTGGCTGAATCATTACCCAACTTCTCGGAAGCTAGAGAAGAAATTGTAAGCGTTGCACCTGGAAATTCTTTAGCATGTGGTAAAGGAGTAACTTCTATGGATTCAGTAGAATCTACCGATGTTAGAGAGTCTTGAGAAGAAGTTGTATTAGAATTGTTGGATGAATTACAAGAAAAAGTAATAAATAAGCCGCAGGCTGCGGTTAAAAATAAATTTTTACGTACGATATTTTTCATAATGAAGTGGTTTATTGTAATCAATACTCATTACAACAAACCACTACACTAAAAAGTTTTATGAGAAAGCAACTAAAAGTGCTTCTTTAATAGCAGCAATAGCTGTTTGTAAGTCTTCAGCAGTATGTGCGGACGAAATAAAACCTACTTCATAACCTGAAGGTCCGAAGTAAATGCCTCTATTCAACAATTCACGGTGCATGATTTTATATTTTTCCATCGAAGCTGGATCGATTTGATCTGCAGATTGAATTTTTTCTAATGAAGTGAATGCAAACCAGAATATAGAGCCAATCGTAAAAATCTTTACTTCTAGATTTTTTTCTGTGATGAAAGCACGAATTTCTTCAACGAAAGCTAAAGTGGTTTGCTCTTGTTTTTCGTAGAATCCTGGTTGCGCTAGAATACTTAAAGCCGCAATACCCGCAGCCATAGCCACTGGATTTCCTGAAAGAGTACCTGCTTGATAAACCCCACCATCAGGAGAAATATGCCCCATAATTTCAGATGAAGCACCATATGCACCTACCGGCATACCGCCGCCGATGATTTTTCCATACGTCAAGATATCAGGTTGAATATCATAATATTTAGCAGCACCTTCGAATCCTAAACGGAAACCAGTGATTACTTCATCAAAAATCAACAATGAACCATTAGCTGTGGTAATATCACGTAAGAATTGAATGTATTCTTTATCTTGAATTAATAAACCGTTATTTGCAGGAACTCCCTCGATGATGACTGCCGCAATTTGATCTTTGAAATCAACAAAAACTTGTTCTAAAGCCGCCTTGTCATTTAAACCAATGACGATAGTTTCATCTGCAAAAGCTTTAGGGACACCAGCTGAAGAAGTCTCACCAAATGTTACTAATCCTGAACCAGCTTTTACTAATAAAGAATCCGAGTGGCCGTGGTAACAACCTTCGAATTTGACGATTTTATCACGCTTAGTATAACCTCTAGCCAAACGAATAGCCGACATCACCGCTTCTGTACCTGAACTTACAAAACGGATTTTCTCCACATATTTATTGTTTGAAATAATCAATTCTGCTAATTCGTTTTCCAAAGCAGTAGGCGCACCGAAACTCAATCCCTTGCCCAATTGCGCTTGCACAGCTTCACGGATTTCAGGATTGTTGTGACCTAAAATAAGTGGCCCCCAAGAACAACAAAAATCTATAAACTCATTTCCATCCGCATCCCAAAGATGTGCTTTATCACCTCTTTCGATAAATAATGGTGTACCATAAACCGATTTGAATGCGCGAACAGGAGAATTTACACCTCCTGGAAAATATTTTTTTGCTTTTTCGAAAAGTTCAGCTGACTTTTCTCTAGATATATCTTGTGCTTTCATGTGCTAATTCAATAGTCTTGCGAAGTTAGAGATTTAAACGTAAATTATATTCATTCTCAGGTCAGGATTTTAATAAAGCATTTTGTCTTTGCAAACGGAGTGAGTAATCTATTAGTTTGGATTTCTCCTTTCGTCGAAATGACATTAAGCAGTTAAATAAACACAGGCTCAACAATTTCTTGAGCCTGTGTTATAAATCGTCATTTAGAATGCAATGAGGAATCTGATGAGATATCTCCTAAAGTCGATATGACGACAAAGCGTAATATTTTATTTCAACCAACCTTTTTCCAAGACTTCTTTCGCGTGGTAGGTTAGGATAGAAGTAGCACCTGCACGTTTGAAACTTAGTAATGTTTCCATAATAGCTGCTTCTGATAACCAACCATTGGCGATAGCAGCTTTTAACATAGCGTATTCTCCCGAAACATTGTACGCGGCGATTGGCAAATCAAAGTTATCGTGCAATAATTTGATTACATCCAAATAAGGAAGACCTGGTTTTACCATTAAGAAGTCTGCACCTTCTTCCATATCCAATTGCGCTTCAATTAAAGCCTCTCTGCTATTTGCAGGATTCATTTGATAGGTCTTTTTATCTCCTTTTTTAGGTGCAGAACCTAAGGCATCACGGAAAGGTCCGTAGTATGCAGAAGCATATTTAGCCGTATAAGACATCAAGGATACATTCGTAAAGCCGTTTTCGTCCAAAACTTGACGTAAATAGCCAATACGACCGTCCATCATATCCGAAGGAGCAATGATATCAGCACCATTTTGCGCATGTGCTAATGCCATTTTACCCAATACGACTAAGGTTTCATCATTTAGGATTTCACCATTTTCAACGATTCCATCGTGACCATCCGAACTGTATGGGTCCATTGCTACGTCTGTAATAACACAGGCTTCTGGGAAATTTTTCTTTACGGCATCGATAGCGCGTAAATACAAAGTTTCTTCACGGTAACTTTCTGTCGCGAATTTATCTTTCAACGATTCTTCCACAGCAGGGAACAAATCGAATGCTTTCAATCCTAAATTCATACAGCTTTCTACTTCGCGTAGCAAGTTGTCAATAGAATAGCGAAAGATGCCCGGCATTGATTTTACTTCCTCTTTTTGGTTTTCACCATCGATGATAAATAATGGGAATATTAAGTTAGAAGGCGACAAGTGCGTCTCTTGAATCATGTCACGAATGACTGCTGATTTTCTGTTTCTTCTAGGACGTTGTAACATGGTATTTGTTTTATATAAAAGCCACTTCGTAAGAAATGGCTTAATGTTTTTTATTTATAATCTAATCCAAAAATAGCTTCTGCTAAGCCCATTTCGTCAGGAGAGAATGGAAGAGTATATTTTAGTCCCATTTCTTCGATCGCTTTAGCTGTTGAAGTTCCGATACAGATAATTTGTTGATCAGGTTCAGCAAGATTTTCAGCAAAATAAGCCTGTACGTTGCTTGGGCTAGTAAAGATCAAAACTTCAGCATTTGATTTATCCACATTTTCTTCCAATACCGTTTCATAAATAGGCATGTCGATAACTTGTGTTTCTGGAGTCAATGCTTTTTGGATGCTCATTAAAGAGTCCTTAGCACGTGGTATAAATACAGTTTGTCCATCCACCACTTTTGCAAATTCTTTCGCGATTTCTTCTGTGCTGATACCTAAATCATCACCCGAAAAATCTGCTACGCGACCAAATTTACGTAAAGTTGATTCTGAACCTCTACCTAAAACCCCGATTTTAGTTTTCTTCAAAATCAAAGGTTCCAATTTGAAGAAATGTTCAATCGCATTTTTGCTATTGAAGAAAATCCAATCTGCTCTTTTTAGGATAAAAGAATCCAATTTATTGATAGTAGGGTAGATTTTAATCAAAGAGCGGCCATCTATAGCGATGTTATGTTTTGCTAACCATTTTCCTAAGTATGAATTATCATCCAAATCTCTTGAGATGAAAACCGAAGAAGGGAGTTTACGGTCTTTCTTATATTTTTCAAATATTTTTTCTGCCATGCTCTCAGTCGTATCCGATTGGATATAAAATCTATCTGGAAAATCTTCGTTATCTTCTGCAATAGAAGTCCAAGCTTCGTATTTTCCATTGCGCTCTCGGCAATAAGAACCTAGTGGTGCATGACAGCCTGCATCAAACATATTTAAAACTTTACGTTCTACAGCGATAGTTTTTGCAACAGATTCACAGTTTATTTGTTGTAACACATCAAATAATTCTGTGTCTGTTTCACGGATCTGAATCGCCAATACACCTTGGGCAGGAGCAGGAATGATTTCTACAGGAGCTATTTCTTGAAGATGAAAATCTGATAAATCCATCTCAATACGCGTAACACCAGCTTTTGCTAATACGATGGCGTCGTATTGCTCATCACGTAATTTTTGAATACGTGTTTGCAAATTACCGCGGAGATCAGAAAATTCTAAATCAGGACGTACAGAAAGCAATTGCGCTTTACGTCTGTTTGAAGATGTACCTACGCTAGCATTGTGCTTCAAAGAGAATGGTTTAGTTACATCTACACAATCTTTGTGAATGATGATTACTTCCGAAGGATCTTCGCGTTCTGAAACTGCAGCAATGATAAGTCCTGGAGGGTTTACCGTCGGTAAGTCTTTGTGGGAATGAACAGCAAGGTCAATCTTTGCAGACAATAATTCTTCTTCCAATTCTTTGGTAAAGAAACCTTTGCCTTCCAATTTATCCAAACGCAGGTGCTGGATAATGTCGCCTTGAGTTTTGATAATTTTTAAATCAGCTTCTACGCCGATTTTTGCTAATCTATCTTTTACGAAGTTGGCTTGCCAAAGTGCAAGTTGGCTACCTCTAGTTCCGATAATTAATTTTCTGTTCACTGAGACTAATTTACGTTATGTAATTAACGATGCAAATTTAGCCAAATTGAACCACTTTCCGACTGTTTTAGTGTCAGAATAAAGTATCTTTTGTCTAGGAAAGAAGAAGGAGATTAATTCTTTTCGAATTCCGTGTTTTTTACAAGAATTTCTTTAGCCATCACCATAGGAACTTTAATGTATTTTTTTTCCATATAGTTGATAACTTTCTCTAATACCTCACGGGCTTGTGGGTCAAGATTGTTAAGGTCTTGCGCAAAAACTTCATTCATTGCTATCTCACGAATTTCTTTAATCTTATCCGGAACCTGACGCATAGCTACTTCTACACGACGTTGTTTGATGATGGGAAGAAACTCTTTGATATTTGCATCAATGATGGTTTCAGCACTTTCTAATTCGTTGTATCTTTCTTGGATGTTTTTCTCTGCGATAGCTTGCAAACCACTTACTTCAATGTAGTGAATAGGATTGTTTGCTAATACTTCAGCGTCGATATCATTCGGGATTGCTAAGTCTACGATCACTTTTTTATCTGTCTCGCCATTCAACAAGCTTTGGTATAATTCATTATCAATGATAGAACCAGCAGCACCAGTACATGTAATCATCACGTCGAAACCTTGTTTGTAATTTGCTAACTCAGTCAAAGGATAAGCTTCACAGTTTAATTCTTCGGCTAATTTTTTAGCATTTTCAAGGGTACGATTGAAAATTACGAAATTTGAGTGTTTATGCTTTTCTAGGTATTTAGCAAAGTTTTGATTCGTTTCGCCCGAACCGATAACTAAAATTCTAGGGTTTTCTGCTAATTTGATTTCTTTTAGTTTGCGGTAAGCTAAAGAAACTACAGAGATAGGATTGCGAGAAATGTTAGTGTATGTGTAAACTTCTTTTGCTGTCTTAACTAGTCTATCCATCATCAGACGAAGGAAGTCGCCAGTAAATCCAGCTTCACGACATTTTTCGTAAGCACGACGCACTTGCGCTAAAATTTCTTTTTCTCCGACAACTAGACTCTCCAGAGAGCAAGACATACGGAACAAATGATTAAGCGCGTCCATTCCTGCATAGCGAGTTACTTGACCTAAATAACATTGAAGTCTTTCGGCAGGTACACAAAAATTCATTTTTTGCATGAAGTCAGCGATAAATTCGTCTGTCAATTCGTGCGCACCATAAAATACAAACTCCACACGGTTACACGTCGCGATGTAGAATATTTCAGGAATATCTAATGCATTTTTAAGATTGATCAATCTGGCATCCAACTCTTCGTTACAGATAACCAAATTCCCCAAATCTTTAAGGTCAACGTGTTTGTGGGTGAATGCTATTACTTTTAAATTCTTCAACGCTTTAACTTTCTAGCTCAAATAACTGATGCAAATGTATGCTAAAACCTTGGTTATTCTGTCAAAAATCTGTCAAACCGTTTAATTTAGAAAGACTCTAAATAATGAGTTTTGAATTTTTAAACTGTTGATAATTAAATATTTACAAATATATTTTTTTGAATAATGATCTATATCATATAATCAAAATCTATTTTGTAATTACAATCATAATTTGGGGTTGAGATTGGTGCATAATTTTCCAGCGGAAAACAATGTTCAAATATAAGGATTAATTATTTGGGCAAGTAAATTTTGAAATTTACCTTTACTATTATGTATATATTAAGAAAACCAATCGCACTACTAGGTGTTGCTGCTGCAGCTTTATCGACTATTTTTTGTCCATTTTTGAAAGTTCCAATCAAAGGAAATTGGAATCTGTATGAGACAGATACAAGTCTATTTTTAATTACCTTAGGTATTCTAGGCTTAGCTGTTTTATTTTTCGTGTCGCGAAAAATTGCTGCTTTTCGTTTTGTTTCTATAGCCTTCTTTATTTGGACTATTTTGGGACTAGTAGCTGTTTATTTTAAGATCAACAATTATTTCGGAATGAAATTAGTAGATGGTCTTTTGGCTAAGACCTTGCATATCAAATGGGGATGGGCAGTATTGATTCTAAGTGCTGTGATTATGGTTTTGAGTGTTGGCAAAGTAAAAGAAGTAAAATAGTATGAGACACAAACAGATAAATAATACACCTATAAATCAGATTATGCTGATTTTGATTATTCTTCTTATATGTATTTTGATATTTAAGAACTTGCTGTATTATTTACCTGGCTTTTTAGGTGCTGTTACTTTGTATATTTTGTTTCGAAATTCCTATTTCAAATTGACTGAAAAACGTCGTTGGAATAAATCTTTAGCGAGCATTCTCTATATCCTAATTTCTATTGTATTTATTGTTCTACCGATTTGGGCTATAGTGGATTACCTAGTTCCACAGGTCAGTAATATATTAAGCAATCCAGCTGATATCATAGCGAAATTTAATCAAGTAAAAGTATTTATGGAGGATAAGCCTATCTTGAAAGATATCGATATGTCGGATCAGTCCTTAATGAATTTTTTGCAACGATTGACAAAATATATTCCAAGTATTCTTAATTCGGTAATGGAAGTAGGGGTTAATATTTTGGTAGCGCTATTTGTCCTGTATTTTATGCAAGTTCACGGCCGCCAAATGGAAAATTATATAAGACGAGCTATACCGTTTTCTGATACGAGTAAGAATGAAATTTGGGGAGAAGTAGATCTAATGGTTCGATCGAATGCGATAGGTATTCCAATTTTGGGGTTGTGCCAAGGCTTGGTAGCGATGTTTGGGTATTGGATTTTTGGTGTGGAGAATTATATCCTATTGGGAACTTTAACAGGAGTCTCTTCTATAATTCCAGTGTTGGGAACTATGACTATTTATATTCCAGTATGTATAACTGTATTTGCTACGGGGACAGTTGGAAGTGGTATTGGACTTACGTTGTATTGTTTTTTATTGGTTGGAGGGATTGATAATATTCTACGTTTTACGATACTTAAGACTTTAGGTAATGTTCCGCCTTTAATTACTGTTTTCGGTGTATTATTAGGGTTAAATATGTTTGGTATGCTTGGATTGATTTTTGGTCCATTAATCCTATCCTCTGTAGGTGTTTTAATAAAAGTTTATTCCAATGAATTCGGAAAAGGTAATGCAATCGATTTACTAGAATCAGAAACAAATAAGTAAGCACTTACTTTTTTTTAAATTTTTCTTTTGTAATCCGTTTTAACTCATTATGTTTGTAACCACAAAGGGAGATGAAAGAATGAAACTTTGTGAGTATTTACTCACGAGTGAATAACCAAAAAAACACAATTCATGATAGACCGCAATGTCTTAAAACTTCACCAAGAAATTTTCTATCCAATTATAAAACTATTTTAGACTAATTATAGACTTGTCCAAACCCGCGACAAGTCTTTTTTTTTGTCGTGCAATTAAAAGCTACAAATCCGTATATTTGTATTGACATTTGTCAAAATAAACCATGAGGACATTCATATGGGAACGGAGAGTAAGAGACAACAACGATTTGCAGGTGTTATTCAGCAAGATTTAGCAGAGCTATTTCAGCGTGAAGGTGGAGCTTGGGCACCAGGAGCTTTTATCACGGTAACAAAAGTTCGTGTGACTCCAGATTTAGCTATAGCGCGTGTATTTTTAAGCTTTTTGAATACAAAAACTGCAAAGGATGATATAGCATCCATCAAAACGAAAACGAATGAAATTCGATATAAATTAGGCGCTCGTATTAAGAATCAAGCGAGAATAGTTCCGCAATTGGAATTCTTCTTAGATGATACTAACGAATATGTAGAGCATATGGATAAGATATTCGAAGAGATAAGTAAAGAAACTAGACAGCCAGATTAATCAATCTGGCTTTTTTGGCTTATGATATTTCGACTAGACGAGCAACAAATAATATTTCCTGATCCCTCTTTGGCCGAAGAAGATGGCTTACTTGCTGTAGGCGGTGATTTAAGCTTAGACCGTTTGCGGAATGCTTATGCAAATGGAATTTTTCCATGGTATTCAGAAGAAACGCTCATATTGTGGTATGCTCCACACGAAAGATTTGTATTATATCCTCAAGAGATTAAAGTAAGTAAATCTATGTCTAAGATAATGGACAAAGGCAGTTTTGAAATTACTTTTGATATCGCTTTTGAACATGTTATTCATAATTGTGCTTCTGCGGATAGAAAAGACCAAGATGGGACATGGATCGTCGATGAGATGCAAAAAGCTTATATTAATCTACATCAAAAAGGTTTTGCACATAGCATAGAAGTTTGGCAAGATGGAAAATTGGTGGGGGGATTATATGGCGTATTAATTGGGAAAGTATTTTGTGGGGAAAGTATGTTTTCAAAAGTTTCTAATGCATCTAAGGCGGCACTGATTTATTTGTGCAAGAATTTTGATTTGGATCTTGTCGATTGTCAAATTCATTCGGATCATTTAGAATCTATGGGGGCTAAGCTAATTGATTCCAAAATATTTTATAATTTGCTTCAAAACCAACAATATAATACCCATGGATTACAAAATCTACTTCGATATTCCGACTGATATTACTTATCTTAATACACCAGGAAATGGATTAATGCCGCGTACTCATTATAGCTGGCGAGCAAATAGGGAAAAGGATTTCTTTGATGTACGAGGTAATTTACGTGATCAGCAAGGTGCATTTATTGCGGAAGCGAAAGCTGAATTTGCAACTCTTTTCAATTGTCCATTAGCTAATTTATTTGCATTACCTAACTTTTCCTTTGGATTGCATACTTTGGTGAATGGCTTACCAGAGGGCTTGCGATATGCTATTTTGGATGAAGATTATCCATCATTGAATTATCCCATTATCAGCAGAGGATTGGATTATGTAAAAGTAAAGGTGGACGAAAATCTCGAAGAAAATATAGAACATACAATTCGTGAGAAAGCAGTAGATGTATTGCTGTTGAGTATTGTGCAATATATAAATGGGGTGAAAATTGATTTGAGTTTCGTCCAAAAATTGAAGAAAGAAAATCCTAATTTGCTAGTTATTGCAGATGCTACTCAATATCTCGGAACAGAACCTTTTGATTTTTTGAATTCTGGGTTTGATGCTGTAGGAGGTTCGGGATATAAATGGTTGATGGCTGGGTTTGGCAATGGTTATATGATGATTTCGGAGAATTTGAAATCGAAAATCTATGCTGAATCCCAACAAGGCGAGCGGCCTAAGGAGGGGATGTGGTCTTCGAAAAGTATTTTGGATACATTTTTTGAGCCTGGACATCAAGATACTTTGAGTCATGGTACCTTAGGACAATCAGTTCGTTTGTTGAAAAATCTGGGGTTGGAAAATATTCAAAAATATTTGCACGAGCTTAGTACTTACGCTTACGAAAAATTAGAAGAAAGAAGTTTACTTTTGCCCGAAATAAAAAGCAGAAAGGTCAAATCTTCGTTATTTAATGTGCAGATCAATCCGAAATATTATGATTTGTTGATGGCAGAAGGAATTAAATGTTTTCCTCGCGGAACTGGAATTCGAATAGGATTACATTTGTACAATACGAAAGAGGATGTAGATAAGTTGATAGCAGTGATTGATAAAATAGAGAAATAAGATGAATTTGAAAATAGGAGATTTAGTACGTTTTATAGATGAACCCATAGAAGGGCATATCACATCTATGCAAGCGAATGATATAATCGGTGTAACCGATGATACTGGTTTTGAAATTCCTGTATTGCGTACGAAAGTGACATTGGTGCATGGAAATATGCGCACCATCGAAGATGAATTAGATGATTTGCCAGCTCAAGCAAATTTACCTTTTGTGGATAAAGGAATCTTTATTGGGGTTGCTGGCGAACAAAAGGATGGATTGGCGAAGTTTTATATTATTAATGAAACTTCATATGAATTATTAGTTTCGGTGTCTGAAATTTCTGGTTCTAAAACTACTGGCATTTTTGCTAATTCTGTCCCGAAACATGATTTCGCACAAATTTATACCGCGAATTTTTCGGCAGTAGGTAAGTGGCCCAACTTTCATTTACAGATTATTCGTCATACACGTTTAGCGCAAACACAAACACAGCCGATTAGCAAAGAGTTTCGTGTGAAACCTTTGGATTTGATTAACTCCAAAGAGCGTGTAGAGATGCTGAATGATAAAGTATGGTTATATGAGATTGACAAAATAGAAGAAGATATTGGTTTGGATAAATTGAAATCTCATTTTATTTCACATCGACCAAAGGGAAGATAAACACAAGAGGCCGTCTCAAAATAATTATGTGCTCCTGCGCGATGTATGTTGCTTACGGGCAAGCATGGAGGACATTCGTACATTCGTGGTAATTATGAGATGGGCAGTTTTACCGATGAAACTGAAGGCGGACAAATGCCCTTGCCAGAAGGCATTTATTCTATTCCAAAAATGTTGAAATCTGCAGGATACAAAACAGGAATAATTGGTAAATGGGGCTTGGGTATGCATTTTACTTCTGGTAATCCAAATCTGCAAGGCTTCGATTATGCTTATGGTTATTTAGATCAAAAGCAGGCACATAATTATTTCCCGACCCATCTTTGGGAAAATGGAAAATGGCATACGTTAAACAATACATCTTTTGCTGTACATAGAAAGTTAGATTCTACAACAGTAACAGTTGCAGATTTCGAAAAATTCAAAGGTAATGAATATGCAGGAACGAAATTCACCGATAAAGCGTTAAAATTTCTAGAGGAAAATTAAGCTGATCCTTTTTTTCTCTATTTACCATATACCATTCCTCATGTAGGGTTGCAGGTTCCAGATAAATACATCCAACAGTATATTGGGAAATTTCCAGGAGAAAAGCCATATTATGGACAGTCAGGCTATAATACATCTCAATATCCATTGTCTACTTACGCAGGGATGATTAGTTTTCTTGATGAACAGGTTGGCATCCTCATGCAAAAAGTGAAAGAGCTTGGATTGGACGAGAATACAATTATTCTATTCTCCAGTGATAATGGAGCAACATTCAATGGTGGTGTGCAAGCCAAATATTTCAATAGTGCAGCTGATTTGCGAGGCTTGAAGATGGATGTGTTTGAAGGAGGAATTCGAGTACCTTTTATTGTAAGATGGCCCAAAATGATTAAGTCAGGATCTACCAGTGATTTTATTTCCGTTCAGTTTGATATGATGGAAACATTTACTGACATATTAGGAATTGAAACCCAAAAGAATGATGGTATATCGATTTTGCCCACTTTATTGAATCAACTACAAAATCAAAAGCAGCGGGAATATATATACTTTGAATATCCAGAAAAGGGAGGTCAAGTCGCTATTCGGATGGGGGATTGGAAAGGAGTACGTGTAAATGTCCGAAAGGATAAAAATAGTCCCTGGATGTTATTCAATTTAAAAGATGATAGAGGAGAAACAAGGGATTTAGCAAAATTATATCCTGAAATAATTGAAAAGTTTAATGCTATACAACTCAAAGAACATCAGAATTCACATATAACAGAATGGGAATTTTTAAACAATAAAAGCTCAACAATTAAGTAGTATTAATTTGAGCGATTTAGTAGTGTGTGTGGAAGATAGCTGAGAAGCTATCTTCCTTTTTTATATGCTTTACTCTTACTTTATACGTATGAGATTTAAAGACATTATATTGATACAAAAATATTAAATATCGATGCGTAAAAATCCTTATCTTTCTGATGGTTAAGTTTTTGAAGATCTTTCTATCCGAGGCTTAATTGCTAATCCATACCTGGTTATGAAAACACTGTTATCTATACTACTTTTTCTAGTTAGCTTCAATCTTGGAGCAAGTATCATTCAAACTAATGGTAAGCCAATTGATTTAAAAGTCGAACATCTTACAAATCCAATAGGAATTGATGCTATGAACCCGAGATTTTCGTGGAAAATACAAGACAATAGAAACGGTGCTATTCAGAAGGCTTATCAAATATTAGTTAGCATAGATTCAAGCGCTTTGACTCAAGGTATTGCTGATTATTGGGATAGTGGGAAAATAAACCAATCCGCTATATTAGTTTCATATTCAGGCAAAAAATTAGAGGCTCTAACACACTACTATTGGAAAGTTATAGTTTGGGATAAAGACCAAGTAGCTCACAGTTCAGAAATCGCTTCATTTGAAAAAGGAATGATGGGAATGAACAACTGGAAGGGAAGCTGGATTAGTGATCACAAAGATATTCATCATCGACCTGCGCCTTATTTTAGAAAGGAATTTTCAACGAGTAAAAAGATTAAATCTGCTCGGGCATATATAGCTGTAGCTGGATTGTATGAACTGTCAATCAATGGAAAGCGTGTAGGAGATCATTTTTTAGATCCAATGTATACGCGATTTGACAGAAGAACATTGTATGTGACGCATGATGTTACGGCTCATCTACAATCTGGAAAAAATGCTGTTGGGGTAGTATTAGGAAATGGATGGTATAATCATCAACCTTTGGCGGTTTGGGATTTTCACCAAGCACCTTGGCGTGGAAGACCTACTTTTGCTATGGATCTGCGTATTCAATATGAAGATGGTACAATAGAAACATTAGTTACCGAACGTGATTGGAAAACTTCCTCTGGTCCGATTATTTCTAATAGTATTTATACAGGAGAACATTATGACGCACGGCTTGAACAGAAAGGTTGGGATCTGCCGGACTTCGATGATTCGAAATGGGAAGGAGTTCGGTACAGAAGTGTGCCTTCTGGTAATATAGTAGCCCAACAAATAGCCCCTATTCGATTGGTAAAAGAATATAAACCTATAAGCTTTAGAAAAATTGATGTTTTTACATACATCTACGATATGGGGCAAAATATGGCTGGGGTCACCAAAATAAAAGTAAAGGGTAAATCAGGAACAGAGCTTCATATAACGCATAGTGAGCGTCTTGATAAAAATGGTCGTTTGGACCTTTCTAATATAGATGTCTACTATTTAGGTGATAAAGAAAAAGATCCTTTCCAGACTGACATCTTAATACTAAGCGGTACTAAAGAAGATGAATTTATGCCCAAGTTTAATTACAAAGGTTTTAGGTATGTTGAGGTTACCAGTAGCGAGCCTATAGAAATCGATGAATCCAGTCTTACTGCTTATTTTGTCCATAGTGATGTTCTTCCCAAAGGAAATGTAAATACTTCTTATTCGCTTATAAATGATCTTTGGCGCATCACCAATAATGCCTATTTATCCAATTTAATGGGTTATCCTACTGATTGTCCACAGCGTGAAAAGAATGGTTGGACAGGAGATGGACATTTGGCTATAGAAACAGCTCTTTACAACTACGATGGTATTACAGTTTATGAAAAATGGTTAGCTGATCACCGTGATGAACAGCAACCAAATGGCGTATTGCCTGATATTATTCCAACAGGTGGTTGGGGATACGGTGCTGCTAACGGTTTGGATTGGACCAGTACCATTGCTATTATTCCATGGGAAATTTATCAGTTTTATGGGGATAGTAAGTTGTTGCAAGATTGTTATGAGAATATTAAGCGATATGTAGATTATGTAGAAGGAATAAGTGTGAAAGGCTTAACAACCTTTGGACGCGGTGATTGGGTGCCTGTAAAGTCCACTTCTAATTTAGAACTAACTTCTTCGGTTTATTTTTATGTAGATGCTAAGATTTTGGCAGAAGCAGCTAAATTATTTGATAAGGAGGAAGATTATCAACGTTATTATGCCTTATCTGAGAAGATCAAAAAGGCTATAAATGACAAATTCTTAAATAGACAAACAGGTGTCTATGCATCTGGAACACAGACAGAATTGAGTGTGCCATTACACTGGGGCGTAGTACCTGTTGACATGATTAGTAAAGTTGCTGCTAATCTCAATAGAAAGGTAGTTGAAACGAATTTCCATTTGGATGTTGGGGTATTAGGAGCAAAGGCATTACTTAACGCTTTAAACAATAATGGTTATAGTGAATCCGCTTATAAAGTTGCGGTACAAAATACCTATCCTTCGTGGGGATGGTGGGCTGTTAATGGAGCGACTACCTTGTTAGAAAATTGGGATTTAGATGCCAAAAGAGATATTTCGGACAACCACATGATGTTTGGTGAAATAGGAGGGTGGTTCTTTAAATCTATTGGTGGTATTCTTCCAGATCCTACGCAACCAGGATTTAAACATATTTTATTGAAACCTATTTTTCCAAAAGGATTAGAACATTCGAAAGTGTTTCATGAGTCGCCTTATGGGAAGATTATTTCTAATTGGAGGAAAAACAAAAAATCTATTACTTACGATATCACCATTCCTGCCAATTCATCTGCAACTTTTTATGCACCCAATAATATAGAAGGTGAAAGAGAAATTAAGTTGGAAGCTGGAATGCATCAATTGAAATTAAAGTTGAAATAAATTTTTAAACTACATTAAAATTTATTTTTTTTTGTTTTACTTAAAACAATTTTCTAGATAGTTTGTGTTGTGTATAGGTAATTGTACTTCTCTAGTACAATTAACCACACTAACTAATTATTTGTTATGAGTAAAAAATAGACCAACCAAGCTGTCAAAACGAAGTATTTGTTTTTGGCAACAATAGATGTCACATCCCTACACCTTGCATACATCCGTAGTTTTCTTGCTATGTACGAGATGATGTATGTTGAAGTTGCTGGAACTTTTTTAATAAGTTGTGATAATAAATTTCGAGATGATTTTGATAAAGAATTAAAGTCAGAAGGCATTAATTATCTTCTTGTATTTGTTAATCGGAAATCAGGATCGAAAGCTCTGGTAAATGGGCTTTCTGATCATGATTTTGAAAAAATTAAAGAGATTGTAGAAGAAAATTAATTGGCTATGAAAAAGTTACTTTTGGTAATTGTGTTTATCTCCAGTATTTTGAATACCAAAGCACAAGGCGTTCTTCGGGATGTCTATCCAATTGGAGAGAGTGCTAATGTCGGCTATAAGACGAGCATGGTTCCGGAGATAGAAAAAATATTGTTTGAGGCGAATCCAATAGTTCGATTGGCATTCTTTAATACTATACAGGAAGATTTAGAAAACGATAAGAATAAAACTTCGGCCTTATATCTTCATTTCAAGCCACAAATACGGATGTATCATGACAATAGCAAACCTGTGCGTATGCCTTCATACCATATTGGAATCGCTTATCAGCAACTTCGACGACTGAAGTCTATAAATAATGCTTTTGTAGCTTTAGCTGTTGAATCTGGACATTATTCAAATGGTCAGGATCGAAGTGCTTTTGATCCTAATTTGGCAGATGGTACTCCGGAAGCAGAAGCCTTATATGATAAGATAAATAAGGATTCCGACTTATCTGCTATGATTAATCGTTACAGTGGGAATTTCTCCACTAATTTTACGGAATTAAATGTCAAATACATACAGGCTTTGGGCGAATTGACGGGTAATAATAGGCCTAAATCTTCTTTCTCTGTACAATTGTAAATGGAAAATAAGAATGCAGCAAAATTGGTAATTTGGAGTGCAACATATTTGGCAATAATAAATACACAATCCATTTCAAAAGTATGCTATAAAATTTATTTGTCCAAGAATGATTTT
>PJUJ01000074.1_pt1 | contig 102501 bp, 88 predicted proteins | sample 1512321 | NCBI WGS metagenome assembly PJUJ01 (sample SAMN08177669, study PRJNA422409) | Feces metagenome, whole genome shotgun sequencing project. | isolation source: Chicken feces enriched on filter paper: beechwood xylan treatment | host: Gallus gallus | place: USA: Madison | collected 2015-01-15 | reverse complement strand
ACTTTCGTTGTTTCTCAAACTACTCGTTACGCTACATGATCATTTTCTTAAAGAACTTCATTCGTCGCCGCATCGCGCTTTGACTTATATTTCGAGCATTACTGCTGTACTTATCTTTTTTTTTGTTTTCCCTTCGTTTCCGTCGGACTGCAAAGGTAGAAACTTTATTTTAAACCGCAAATTTTATTTGAAGTTTTTTTGTTTACCTCCCGTCAGGGATGGCTTATGGTTTTCCCTGATTTCTCAGTTGAAACCGCTTCTAACCTCGTATTTCACTGCTGTTACCAGCATTCCTCCCTTGCGGAGTGGTGCAAAGATAAGGAAGTTTTATAATACGAAACAAGTATTCAGGAAAAATAAAAACGAAATACACCACAACTTATTGTGCAACTGGAATTTTATTTTTACAAAACTATTTGAATCTGTTTAAAACTATTCAAATGCTTCATAAACTTCATTTGATGGATATGAGATATTCCCAATTTCATCTACCACGACTAGGAAATAATAATTGGTAACCCCTCGATTCGGTTTGTTATCCACAATTTTTTCTGCAGTATCATTGGTTTCGCGACTAAAACAGCCTCTTGTCCACGAACAAAACGATAAACTAAATATTTCGCAATTTTACTTTGTGATGGCTGCCATGTCAAGACTACAACATTATCATCATCTATCTTAAAGGATTTTAAATTCTGAGGAGGTAAAATTTTAACGGTATTTGCGAAAGCGACCTATTCATTACTGAATTCACTCTCTATCCCTTGAATATTTTCAGCTGTGATTTTATAAGTTATAGGCAAGCTTCCCACTTCGATACTATCACGATATGAGTTCATATTAATTGGTAACAGCACCGAATTCAACTTTTCATAATTTCCAACGCCTATTTTTCTACATACATTATAGCCTATAGCAACATTCGCATTCTCTGCACTCAAGTTCCAAAAGATAAGGTTGCCAATTTTCTCCTGCATTACTTCCATTAAAAATGGAGCAACTGGTCGGCCTACATCCTTACGAACTGTTATAATATCAGACAAAATCACTTTCAACATTACTCAAACTCTCGGTAGTGATAGCGTATTGCACTAAATGATTATTGAAATGATTAGCTGTATCCACAAATTCCCCTAATCCATCCTTCAAATCAACAGCATAAATAAAATCAGATATTTTTTGCCACTCGCCATCCGAATTTCTGTAAACCCAATAACCTCGGGAGTCATGTTGATTATCTTGCCAAATAAGTTTAGAAACACTTTTGCTTGCTGTGGAATCCAACATAACCAAATAAGGAGGCTGAGGCTTTTTGTCTGTCTGCGTCAATCCATATACCTTGATGCTTGTCTCAGAAGTACGCGCAAAATAATCTACGCCTTCAACATGATAGTAATATTTGATACGAGCAATAATCTGCTGATCAGTAAATTCCATATCATTGGTAGTACCAAACAATTCATAACCATCTTCATATTGTGTAAAGCGATAGACAGCACTCATACTTATAATCTCTGGTTTGAAATAACCCCAAACCAGTAGATTTTTGTGATTAATCGTATCCGTCTGCAAAGTCACACCTTTCGGAATAATAAACTTTTCATAACTAATCAGTTCTATCGTTGCCGAACACGCATAAACTCCTCCGCCAAACTTATTAATTGCAACCTGAACATCTTTATGTGTTAACTTTTCTTGTGCTTGTATGCAACTCTCAAAACTACCCACAACATTTAATAAAGGAAATTTCGCCACTTCAGAAACTAAATGAAGGCGGGCCAAATCACTATCATCAATAATTATGCATATCTGCAGTTGATACTTGGGTTAATACGTGTTAGTTATACATTTTCTCAAGAATATAAACATAAAGACCATTCAATGTACCAATCCACAACTTATCCTCATCTAACAACAAACTCCTGACGTCAACATGTGCTAAATCACCTACCACTTCATGTACATCCTTTATATAATCATAAATGAATAGACCATCACCCGTACCAACAGCCAAATATTTATTGTCTAGCGTCAAAAGCGCATGAATGAAAGTTTTGAATTTTTTGTCTGGTATGGGTGCACTCTTAGCAGTATAACCGTCATAATTATAAAGTCCATTATTTGTGCCCACCCATATCATACCCAAACTGTCTTGTACAAAACAATTTGCTGCTATATTCTGGTGACCAAATGAAATATTCTTTAATACATGATATGCAAAATTACTAGATTGGGCTCTGCATGGCATAGAAATGTATACAAAAAAGATAATCAGCAAATAATTTAGTTTCATAGGGCAATTGGATACTAGCTAAATATAGCAAAGCCTACTGAATTTTCACAGCTCCACCCAACAAAAAAGCCTTCCCATGATGGAAAGGCTTTAAATATTTTCAAGATCCAATTACTTCTTAAAGACCCAAAATTTCTGCAGGGTAAAGTTGAAACCCAAGGAAACTATTACTTCAACAAGTAATTTTGATAAAATACCATCCCACTGCAATCTATCCACAAAGAAATATATCCCAAGCGATTTTAACGTGATACTTCCAATGACAACAAGGATGAATTTCCAAAGCTGATTGGCAATAGGCGTCTTCTGATTGTTAAATGACCAATAGCGATTGATTAAAAAATTAACAATTGCACCTAACGCCCCGCTTATTGCATTGGAAAAAGGTGCTGAAAAATTCAACACCTTATAACAAAAAGAATAAATTCCTAGGTCAGTCATTCCACCCAAAAAGGCAGAAAGCTGTGCTTTAAAAAATTCTTTTAGTTTGAAGCCCATTCTTTAATCTTTATGCTGTTTAGCAAGTTTCTCCGCTTTATCGCGTTCATCACCCAAATCCAACAATTTCTTCGTATCCGCTAAATTGATAAAAAACAAAATCACACAGATTACAATTACACTGTAATTAATTGAGAAAGGAACTAAAACTTCCAATAATAAGACCAAACCAATAATCACACGAATCTCTGTAGGTCCTACAAGACCCGCATCAATAGTATATTTATCAGTGATTTTGTAACGCAATTGTGAAATAATCATTGCCCAACCGTACAATGCTACTAAAGCAAATCCAGAATATTTAAAATCTTCGGAGGCATAAAACACATATCCCAAACCGATTAATACGGTACTCACCCAGTCCATGACAATGTCTAAGGCAAAACCATACCACTTACGTGATTTGTTCCTAAAGAAAGCAATACGTCCATCCAAAGAGTCACCAAACCACTGCACGAAAAAACCAACGATACCTAATAATAATAACGAACGATCCACATATTCTGCAAGCAAAAAACTAATCAGGATCATTAAAGAACCAAAAAATCCTATTGCCGTCAGTCCATCAGAAGAAATCCAATTAGGAATCTTAGGTAGTAGATAGGTAATAAATTGTTGCTCAGGGTTACTTAAAATATTCGTTCTTTTTCTGTCCTGAAACAACTTCTTGTCAATTTTTCCTTCACTCATTACTTTATATTTATAGCCACTTATTGTCTTTATACCACAATAATGTAGCTGTCAAACCTTTTTCAAGATCAAATTGGGGATTGAATCCCAATTTTGTTTTGGCTTTACTGATATCGCAACTCCAATTTTCAGCCGTAAGCTCTCCTAAACGTTCAGGATAAATCACGGGTGTTTTAGAAGAGTTTTTATATAACATTTGGGATACGCGCGCAACAAATGCCACCACTCTGTATGGTATATGCAAACGAAGTGCCTTTTTCTTAAATGTTTTGCGAAAAATATCAGCCATCGCATATTTCGAATATACGTGACCATCTGAAATATTATAAAATTCTAATGCAAACTGAGGAACTTCACAACCTTTCAAAAGCACATCTACTAAATCTTTCACATAGATGAAACTAAGTTTCTGTGGATTGGAACCGATGTAAGGATCAAGCCCTTTATTTAGTGTGTCAAATAAGATAAACAAATCTTTTTCACGTGGACCGTACACAGCGGTAGGTCTGAAAATCGAAATGGGTTTATCTGCAAATCTCTTCTTTATATTTAATTCAGAAGTACGTTTACTACGACCATATACTGTCAAGGGACGATAATCTGTATCTTCTTGAATATCTTCTGTACTATTATATGCGATAGGACCAATAGCAGCCAAACTGCTTACATATACAAAACGTTTCAATTGGACGCCCTCTTCAAAAGCTACTTGCATCAAATTCTGTGTCATTCCGACATTGACGCGCAAAATTTCTTCCTCCGATTTGGATTTTGTTAATGCTGCAGCATGTATGATATAGTCGTATTGCTCTTGAAGAAAAAGATGCTTAAGCTCCTCGACATTGCCAAAATCTGGATGAACAAATTTGTCCACATAAGTTTTAATATCGTCAATCTTACTTGATGACCGGACTGCAGCATGCACTTCCCATCCACGATTTTTTGCTGCTTCAACAAGGTGCGATCCCACAAAACCACTTGCACCTGTTATGAAAACCTTCGTTGTCATATTAATTTTTCATAGATACGGTAACGTTTATATAAATTACCGTTTATCTGCTCTATAGCGTGATTCATCATATAATTATGATCCAACATCCAGGAACATTCTGCCCCTTTGATACCATGCTGCTTCGCATTTTTGATAATTCGTCCATACAAACATGCTTCGATGCCCAATTTACGGTACTCTTCCAAAACTCCAAGCATCATGACGCGCAAAGTTTTGATTTTTTTACGACCAAACAACAATTTGAAAATACCTGTTGGCAATAAACGTCCACGTTTGATCTTAATCTGTATCTCGTTAATATTAGGAATTCCGACAGCAAAACCTACAATCTCATTATCTTTTTCTGCAATAATACAGTAGTTCTGATCTACAATCATTTTGAGGTCCTTTGCGATGTAGGCAAATTCCTCATCAGTCATCGGAACAAAACCTAAATTTTTGTCCCAAGCCTTATTGTATACTTTTTTTATTTTTTCGGCTTCGCTTTTGAAATTTTTCAAATCAATCAAACGTAGAATTATTCCTGAGCGCTTTAAGCGTTCTTCTAACTTATCTAATAATAAAACAGAACGAGTGTTCGCATTTTCTGTCAAGATTTCATACGCGCGAAGGTCTACCTGCTTTGTAAAACCATAATTATCAATTAAATCCATATAATATGGATAATTGTAAGTCATCATCGCCACAGGAGGGCGATCAAACCCTTCAATTAATAATCCGCAGGTTTCGTTTGTAGACAAATTAATCGGACCGACTATCTTATCACCACCTTTCTCTTTCACCCAAGCCTTTGCCGTATCGAAAAGTTTATTGGCTACTTCTTGATCATTAATACAATCAAAAAATCCAAACTGCCCTTCGTTAACTTTATTAAACTCATTGTGGTGAGGATTCCATATTGCCGCAATTCTTCCTACTATTTTATTATCCTTATACGCTAAGAACAATTGTGCCGAAGAATGTAAGTAAAATGGATGCTTGTTGGGATTTAATAAATCGTCTTGAGCTACAAAAAGCTCAGGAACATAATTCGGATCCCCCATATACAAATCATGCGGAAAATCTATGAATTCCGCACGTTGTTTTTTAGTAGTAACAGGTATGATATTAATCATGTCCTTTTTATGTTTTAGTGTAAACTTAGCCTACAAATGTTTCCACCTCAGCAGTTTTAAATACTTTAGCCATTTTTTCAACAGCCTCGTCGATTTGGTCGAAAGTATGTGTTGCCATTAAGGAGAAACGAATCAATGACTCTTCTGCTGGAACAGCTGGAGCAACTACTGGATTGACAAATACACCATTGTCTTGAAGCGTTTTTGTAACATAATAAGTTTTATCATTATTACGAACAAAAATAGGTAAGATCGGACTTTCAGTATGTCCTAAATCAAATCCGCTGTCTAACAATAATTTTTTAGCGTAGTTCGTATTAGCCCACAATTTCTCGATATGCTCTGGTTCTGATTGGATGATTTCCAAAGCTTTCAATGTAGAAGCTACAGAAGCAGGAGTCATACTAGCTGAAAACATTAATGAACGTGCTCTATGTTTCAAATATTCGATAGTATCTTTATCAGCAGCTACGAAACCTCCTAAAGATGCTAACGACTTACTGAAAGTACCCATGATCAAATCAACTTTGTTTTTCAAACCAAAGTGACTTTCTGTACCTGCACCACGCTCACCAATCACACCCAAACTGTGCGCATCGTCACACATTACTGCGGCATCAAATTCTTCAGCTACCTTGATTAATTCTGGAAGATTAACAATGTCACCTTCCATACTGAATACACCGTCTGTAGCGATTAATTTGAAGCTTTCTTCTGGAAGACGAGCAATTTTAGCACGTAAATCTTCCATATCATTGTGTGCATACTTAATTACTTTTGAGAAGGACAATCTACTTCCATCTATGATGGATGCGTGATTGCGTTCATCCAAAAGGATATAATCATTACGTCCTGTGATACATGACAAAGGACCTAAATTGGATTGGAAACCTGTACTGAATAATACCGCTGCTTCTTTCCCTACATAATCAGCCAATTTTTCTTCCAATTCTACGTGAATATCCAAAGTTCCATTTAAGAATCTAGAACCTGCACAACCTGTACCGTATTTTGCTAATGCATCTTGAGAAGCTTTAATAATGCGTGGATCGGTAGTAAGACCTAAATACGAATTCGAACCAAACATTAACACACGCTTGCCATCAATTATAACCTCCGTATCTTGTTTGGATTGTATGGGTCTAAAATATGCGTATAAGTCGTTTGCTTTTATAGGCTCTAGTTGTTCTTGAAGAAACTTATTTGTTCTTTCACTTAACTTTCCCTTGCTCATGCTATAGATATTTCTATTAAAATGCGATTTTTCTTACTTTTTGACTAAAATCAAATAATCGTCAAAAATACGGATTAAATATGAAGTTGATACGGTACATTAAAACTATGACTTTAATCTAACATACTAGAGCTTCCATTGCTTAGTCCATTTTTTACGAATCATTAAACTCTAACCAAAACGTGCAAACTTACAAAATTTTGGTCGGTTATTAGCAATTTTATAAACTTATAAATATCATAAAGTTAAGTTATTGTTAATACACTAACAAGTATTAAGAATATTAAATTCAATGCTTTATTTTATTAAATTTGCAGCATAGGAAGAATTAAAATATGGCTATATCATCCCAAATAAATATAAAAAACAAAAGAGCATCGTTCGAATATCATCTTCTTGACAAATACGTAGCAGGGTTGCAATTGTTGGGGACAGAAATCAAATCTATACGTGAAGGCAAGGCCAATATTAACGATAGTTTTTGTTCATTTTTTGAAGATGGATTGTACATTCGTAACATGCACATAGCCGAGTATTCGTTCGGTTCCTTTTATAATCACGAAGCAAAACGCGATAGAAAATTGCTTTTAACTAAAAAAGAACTCAAGAAATTAAAAGAAAAAGGAGAAGAACGAGGTTTTACTATTGTCCCCTTACGCATCTTTATAAATGAGCGTGGATACGCCAAAATAGAAATAGCTTTAGCACAAGGTAAAAAAGATTTCGACAAACGTGAATCCATCAAAGAGCGTGATACAAAACGTGAACTCGATCGCGTAATGAAATTTTAATTCTAAACAGAAAGCAAGAAAGCACCAGGAGTAATACCTTCTTTACTCTTAAAAATACGTACAAAATAATTTACATCACTGAATCCTGCTCCAAAACAGGATTCTTTGACGGATTTAGTCATTTTGAGCAACTCTTTAGCTTTGCTGATTCGCTCACTGATAACGTATTCCATTGGACTTACACCAAGTTCTTTCTTAAATAGACGCGTCAAACTCGATTTACTCATATTAGCTACTCTCTCTAGAGATTCTATCGAAATTTTCTCAGTAATCCGTGTACGAATAAATTCCTTTAAGTGCAAAAGTACCCCATTCGCAGAATTGCCAATTTCTAATGCCAACATAGATTGCGCTTGCATGAGACGTATCATGACTTCTTTGAAGGTCAAATCCGCATACACACTTTTGAGCGCATTCGAATCCATCATTATGCGAAAAAACTTATTGAGTAGATCGGTCAATTCAGGTGTATTATATAAATGAAAGATATTAGGATCAAAATTCCATTCGCCTATCATTTGATGCTTTGGACTAAATTCATTGAGATAATTCAATATTGAATCTATTTTCGTTTTACTTACGACCAAAGCAGTGCATTGTGTTGGTTTATGCAATGTAGCTTCTGGAAAATCTATCAGCATTTTGGTATAGGATGGAAGCATGAGCATTTGTCCCGGCTGATAATCAAATGCATCTAATTGGCCAATATGCATAACTTTTTTGCCTTCCAACATATTAATCAGAACAATATCGCCAAATTGTAATGGTACGAGGGAACTAGCTTCATATGTTTCGAAAACATGAAGTTCCATTTCGTCTACAGCAAAGGAACGCTTATTCTCTATCAAGGTAGTTAGCTCCTTTTCCTTCGCGTACGGAAGAGTATTTATAAAAGATTTGTTCATCATAACATTAAAAACTTTTATAATTGGCTCGTAACCAAATATAATAAATTGTTACAGACCTTGAAACAATAGTCCTGCACTTTGACACAAATATGCTATAGCACCCCTTTCGTGTTCGGTAAATTTGAATAAACAGATAACACAAATAAATAAACACTAATATGGGTACAATTCAAAGACCGACGTTCAAAGAGCGTTATGACAACTATATTGGAGGAAAATTTGTACCTCCAGTTCAAGGAAAATATTTTGACAACATCTCTCCTTTGGATGGAAAAGTTTTTACACAAGCTGCTCATTCTACAAAAGAAGATTTAGAATTAGCGGTAAATGCTGCAGAAAAAGCTTTTCAAACCTGGGGGAAAACTTCTGCTACAGAACGAAGTATCATTCTGAACAAAATAGCCGATCGCATCGAACAAAATCTGGAATATATCGCGGCAGTAGAAACTGTTGATAATGGTAAAGCCGTACGTGAAACGTTAAATGCCGATATTCCATTGGCAATTGATCATTTTAGATATTTCGCGGGTGTAATCCGTGCAGAAGAAGGTTCATTAAGTGAGTTGGATGCTAATACAGTTTCATTAATTGTACATGAGCCGATTGGTGTAATTGCCCAGATTATCCCTTGGAATTTTCCTTTATTAATGGCGGTATGGAAATTGGCTCCAGCCCTAGCGGCAGGTAATACTGTTGTATTAAAACCTGCAGAAAGCACCCCTACATCTATCATGGTATTAATGGAATTGATTGGGGATCTGATTCCTGACGGTGTGGTCAATGTTGTGAATGGCTTTGGTGCTGAATTAGGCCGTGCCTTAGTAACTAATCCAAAAGTTTCGAAAGCTGCCTTTACAGGATCAACAGCAACCGGGCGATTGGTAATGCAATATGCTACAGAAAACATTATTCCAGTTACGTTGGAATTAGGCGGAAAATCACCAAACGTATTCTTCGAATCGGTAATGGATCATGACGATGCGTTCTTAGATAAAGCTGTAGAAGGCGCAGTTCTATTTGCCCTGAATCAAGGGGAAATCTGTACTTGTCCATCGCGCCTATTAATCCAAGAATCCATTTACGATAAATTCATTGAGAAAGTAATTGAACGTGTAAATGCGATTAAAGTGGGTGACCCACTAGATCCAACAGTAATGATGGGTGCGCAAGCTTCGAAAATTCAAAAAGATAAAATTTTATCTTACATCAAACTAGGTAAAGAAGAAGGAGCAGAAGTATTGACTGGTGGTGATGTAAACAACGTAGGTGAAGGATTTGAAGATGGCTATTATATCAAACCTACCTTATTCAAAGGACACAACAAGATGCGTATTTTCCAAGAAGAAATTTTCGGTCCAGTGTTGGCTGTTACCACTTTCAAAGATGAGAAAGAAGCCATTGAAATTGCAAACGATACAATCTACGGCTTAGGTGCTGGTGTCTGGACTCGTGATGCACATCAACTGTATACGGTTCCTCGCGCCATACAGGCAGGACGTGTATGGGTAAATCAATATCACTCCTACCCTGCTGGTGCTCCATTTGGAGGCTATAAGCAATCAGGTATTGGTCGTGAAAACCACAAAATCATGCTGGATCACTACCGACAAACAAAGAACATGTTGATTTCTTATAATAAAGAAAAATTAGGATTTTTTTAGACACACTATCTATGTATTGGGGTTTCCAAGGAAACCCCATTTTTATAAAAAACTGAATTATGATAAAACGATTAGATGTATCAGAAGAAGCAAAGCAAGTGATTCAACAGTTAGCAGCGCAACATGGAGATTTGATGTTTTATCAAGCTGGTGGGTGTTGCGAAGGGACACAACCTCAATGTTTTGAAAAAGGCGGATATTTTCCAAGAATGAATGACGCCATGATAGGTCTAGTCGAGGGTTTTGAATTTTGGATTGATAGAGACCTTTTCGAATATTGGCAATATTCTCATTTTACTTTAGATGTACTAGACGGTTTTGGACCTGGTGGCTTTTCTTTAGAAACACCTCTCGGCAAAACCTTTAAAGTACATTATCGATTATTCTCCGAAGACGAATTAAAAGATTTAGAACCTGTGAAACGGAGTGAGTAAAAAATTATTATCTCTACTCTTTAAAAAGCTCCTTATAAATCGTTTGTCTAAAAATACACAGACAATAATAAGTAAGCTGAATCTCATTCCACAAAAAAGCTCAACCTTTTTTGATTGAGCCTTTATAATATTATGTTATTGAAAAATTAAGCTTTTGGCGCTTCAGGAGCTGGAGCTGCTGCAGCTGGCTTATCTTCTCTTTTTGGTTTGTCTTCACGTGGAGGACGAGGCAATAAAGCTTTGCGAGAAAGTTTCATTTTACCTTGTTTGTCAATATCTAACAATTTAACAGTTACAATATCACCTTCTTTGTAGATTCCGTCCATAGATTCAAGACGTTTCCAATCAATTTCAGAAATGTGTAATAAACCATCTTTACCTGGCATAATCTCAACGAAAGCACCGAAAGCCATAATAGATTTCACTTTACCTTCGTACGTTTCACCAATTTCTGGTTTTGCTACGATATTTTTGATACGTGTAGTAGCCGCGTCGATAGAAGCTTTATTATCTGCAAAAATTTGAACGATACCTTTGTTATCTACTTCTTCAATAGAAATAGTAGCGCCAGTTTCGCGTTGCATTTCTTGGATGATTTTACCACCTGGACCAATTACAGCACCGATAAATTCTTTATCGATAGTCAATTGGATGATACGAGGAGCGTGAGGTTTGTAATCTTCACGAGGCTCTGCGATAGTTTTCTTCATCTCACCTAAGATATGAAGACGAGCTTCTTTCGCTTGATCCAACGCTTGAGTTAATACTTCCCATTTCAAACCATTGATTTTTAAGTCCATCTGACAAGCAACGATACCATTTTCTGTACCCGTTACTTTGAAGTCCATATCACCTAAGTGATCTTCATCACCTAAGATATCAGAAAGAATAGCATATTTACCTGATTTTTCATCCGTGATTAAGCCCATTGCAATACCAGATACTGGTGATTTTAATTTCACACCCGCATCCAATAAAGCTAACGTACCCGCACAAACAGTCGCCATTGAAGAAGAACCGTTTGATTCTAAGATATCCGAAACAACACGAATTGTGTACGGATTTTCAGAATCAGCAGGCAATACTTTTTTCAATGAACGCATAGCCAAGTTACCGTGACCAATTTCACGACGACCAGCACCTCTATTAGGTCTTACTTCACCTGTTGAGAAACCTGGGAAGTTGTAATGTAAAATGAATTTGTTGTATCCATTGATAAATGCACCATCAATCATTTGCTCATCGTCTTTAGCACCTAAAGTAACGGAAGTCAATGATTGTGTTTCACCACGTGTAAATACTGCTGAACCGTGTGCTGCAGGTAAATAATCTACCTCAGACCAAATAGGACGTACAGTACGTACATCACGACCATCTAAACGAATTCCTTCATCCAATACTAGATTACGAACCGCATCGTATTGTACATCGTGGAAATATTTTTTAGCTAAAAATTTAGTCTCGTCGTCGATTTCTTCACCTAATGAATCAATTACTTCTTGACCAATAGCGGCAAATTTTTCAGAACGTTCATGTTTAGAAGAACCAGATTTTGCAATCTCGTATACTCTATCGTAAGTAGCACTGAAAATTTGAGCTCTTAACTCTTCATTCGAAGGCTCGTGGTTAAACTCACGTTTAGTCTCCGAACCTACTAATTTTGATAATTCTAATTGTGCAGCAACTTGCTTTTTGATAGCCTCATGTGCAAAAGCAATAGCCTCTACCATTTCAGCTTCCGAAATTTCGTTTGCTTCACCTTCTACCATCACGATATCTTGTGCAGAACCAGCAACGATAAATTCTAAAGTCGCTTTATCTAATTGAGATAAACGTGGGTTGATTACTAACTGACCATCGATTTTCGCTACGCGTACCTCAGAAATAGGACCGTTGAAAGGAATGTCAGACACAGCGATAGCTGCAGAAGCCGCTAAACCAGCTAATGCATCTGGCATAATATCTTTATCAGCAGAGATCAACGAGATCATCACTTGCGTGTCTGCGTGATATGTTTCGGGGAATAATGGACGTAAAGCTCTATCTACCAAACGAGAAATCAACACTTCATAGTCTGATAATCTTGCTTCACGACGTAAGAAACCTCCTGGGATACGACCTGTAGCCGCATATTTTTCTTGGTAGTCTACAGAAAGTGGTAAGAAATCCACACCTGCTTTAGCTTCTTTTGATGATACTACTGTTGCTAACAACATCGTATCACCTTGCTTTAATACTACAGAACCATCAGCCTGTTTAGCCAATTTACCTGTAGACAATTCGATAGGAGCAAGTCCGTTGCCTAAATCGATTGTTACTTTTTTTTCGTTATAACTCATTGTTTTGTAATTCGAGATGCATTTTTCCTCTTTATTCTACTGATGCATCGATTTTTATGACCTTTAAAAATTCTGAACAAAGTTACGGATTTTTTATTCTATGTAAGCATAATACAAAAAAAAGCCATCCAAAAATGGATGGCCTTTTAAGCTTTTCACTGTATGAAGCTTACTTGATGATATCACGTAAACCTAGACCTTTGATGATCGCACGGTAACGGTTGATATCTTTTTTGTACAAATAAGCTAATAATGAACGACGTTTACCTACTAATTTTTGTAGAGAACGTTGTGTATTAAAATCTTTTCTGTTTTTTTTCAAGTGCTCAGTTAAGTGAGCAATTCTTTTAGTGAATAAAGCAACTTGTCCTTCTGCAGAACCAGTGTTTTCAGCTGCACCAGCAAATTCTGCGAAGATACCAGCTTTGTACTCTTTACTTAAATACATTTCGTGAATAATATTAAAGCGTTAAAAATTTAATTAATTGTCTGCAAAGGTAAGCATTAAATTTGAAAATGAAAAGAATTTGGAAATTTGAAAATTACCTTATCTATGAGCAATTATCTCACAGTCAGATTTCCCATATATTTAGACAACTATCTATACTATTTCCAAATTTACCTAATTTCCAAACTTTCATATTACTTACACCTTCACGTAAATACCTTTTTTATCCATGAAATAACCGATAATCCACATCAGCGCCAAAAACAATAATGAATAAACTAATGACCCGATTTCAGGTACTCCCGGCATTTGCGCACAAACATTTTGATAAAACCAAGATAAAGGCGTGATGTATAATTGTTCTCCAGCATCAGACAATCCATTCGGTATACGAATTAAAGCCATAGCTTTTGGAAATAAACCACTCAATACAAATATGAATAATGGGTTTTTGCCAAAGACATCAAAAAATTTAGTTAACCAATTCTTAACACCTTGTACCTCGATATACCATATCATTCCGCCAATCGTCATAATTCCCAATCCAGTTGTGTAGAGCACGTACGAGCTAGTCCATATCTTTTTATTAATTGGAAATCCTAATGACCATGCCCATCCCAAAACTATAAGGATAAATCCTGTCACAAAAAGTCCAGACAATAATTTAAAATGTGGTTCATTGGAAGCAGGAACTTTAGTCCACAACCAATCTACCTGACCTTGTTTCTTAATAAACACTCCTATTAAATAACCGAATACAACTTGTACTACCGCAGGCAAGGCACTCATCAGTCCTTCTGGATCAAAAGGTACGCCTTCTCCTTTATACATATGCGGTACACCTAAAATATTTTTATCTATTTCAGTACCAAACCATCCTGCTAATGAATAAGGATCCTCACCACCTAATGCCGCGCATATCCCCCAATAACCAAACAAAATTAGAGCTGAAATATAAATTAACGTCCGCGGTTTAAAGTAATATGCAAGTATAGATGCAAAGAAGTAAGCAATAGCAATACGTTGTAATACCCCAAGAATTCGCACCCCTTTTGTAGGATCGACACTACTCATCCACTCTCTGAATTGGAGTGTACCATCAATCCATTGGACAAATGGGAACCAATTTAATCCCAATCCTATTAAGAAAATAAGAATTGTTCTTTTAATCACCTTTTTCCAAAAAATAGCATCTCCTGCTTCTTGTAATCGAGGAATAACGAATGACATAGCATTTCCTACTGCAAATAAAAAAAAAGGAAACACTAAATCCGTTGGCGTACATCCATGCCAGGGCGCATGTTTCAACGGAGCAAACATAATTCCCCAAGTCCCTGGATTATTGACCATTATCATAAGTGCAACTGTAGCACCTCGAAACACATCCAGCGAATAATAACGTTGTTTCATGTAATTAGATAGAGTTTAGTTTCCCGAAGATAAAAAAATGATTTGACAAGTGACTTAAAATAAAAATGCAGGAAACAAGTACAACTTATTATATTTTTTAAAAAGTATTTGGAATTTAAAAAATTATATACTTAACTTTATAAAACATTTACAAGAACCTATTTATGATGGACCAGTTTTATACGCAAATTATAAAATCCTTATATTTTTCTGGACCACAATCAATAGCAGAGATAAGTAATTCTATTGGGAAAAGCGTTCCAATTATTGCTAAATCGATACAGTCATTGATTGACCAAAATTTTGTTATTCCAGACGGCCTTAGAGCCTCAACTGGTGGCCGTAGAGCGGCAGCCTACAAATTGAACAAAGAAAAAATTGGAAATACGCTTACAATCAGTATAAATAGGTATTCCATTATTATGGGCTTATATAATATTTTCAACGAACCGTTGATAGAAAATATAGATATAAACATTAATCAGTTCGATGACTTGACTATATACCACAGTATAGTTGTTTATGCTGAAAAAATTATAGAAACCTATAATACATATCCAATTTTTGCTATTGGCATTACTACTCCAGGATTTGTGGACTCTCACAAAGGTGTAAATAATTCGTATTCAAAGGAATCTCCATTATACGATCTACCTCGTAGATTAAAAAATGATCTTAAGTTAGACGTTTATATAGAAAACGATTCATCAGCCATCGCAATTGCGGAAAAAAACTTTGGGAAAGCGAAAAACACAAATCATTCACTAATAATCAATTTAACTTGGGGCGTTGGATTAGGAATTATAGTAGATCAACAATTATTCCGAGGCTTCAATGGGTTTGCTGGTGAATTTAGCCATATTCCATTGGCGGATGAGAATAAACTGTGCTCATGTGGCAAAAAAGGCTGCTTGGAAGTAGAAGCTTCACTCGAATCCGCAATAGAATACATAAAAGAAAGACTGAAAGAAGGCGAAGTATCGTTATTAGCACCTCATGTGGAGAGTAAAGACAAGTCACAATTTCTAAATTCACTTATCCAAGCTTACAAACTGGGCGACCAATTAAGTATTCATGGAATAAAGAAAATGGGGTTCATGCTAGGTAAAGGTATAGCCACGTTAATACATATTCTAAATCCTGAGAAAGTAATCATTAGCGGCATTGGAGCTGCCTTTGGAGCTATCCTGTTACCAGAGATTCAATCATCAATTCACATTTTTTGTATTCCAAGACTATCACAACGTACATCTATCGAAATATCAAATCTAGACAATATACAAACTATTGCATCAGCTTGTGTAGCTGTCATGCAAAGTGACAACTTAATAAAAAATCAATAACAAACATTCATTACTACTAACAAATTATGAGCACATTTTACAAACATTGGAGCATTTCGCTGTTGATGCTAATATGTAGCATTACAACAGTGTTTGCACAACAGACTGTTACTGGGAGAGTAACAGATTCTAATGGAGGCTTGCCTGGTGTGACAGTTTCTGTCCTTGGCACAAATAGAGTCACCCAATCTAACACAAATGGTAATTTTACTATTCAAGCTAACAATGGAGAAAAATTAAAATTTTCTATACTAGGCTACCTTTCTCAAGAAATCACTGTATCGGGCACAACAGTAAGTGTTACTTTAGAACAAGATGCTAGCGGCATCGACGAAGTCGTAGTGACAGCAATGGGTATTAAAAGAGAGAAAAAATCCTTAGGATACTCATTTCAGGACATTAAAGGGGATGCATTAGTAGAAGCAAGAGAAAACAATATCGCTAACGCCTTGACGGGTAAAGTGGCAGGTTTGCAAATTATCAAAGGTTCAAGTGGTCCCGCTTCATCATCTAAAATTGTTTTGAGGGGTTTCACATCCTTAACGGGAGACAACCAACCTTTAATCGTTGTGGATGGCGTTCCTATGGAAAACTTTGCTGGTGCGTCGAACAATGATTTTTGGAACCCATCTGCAGATATGGGTAACGGTATCGGAGATTTAAATCCCGAAGATATCGAAAGTATGTCCGTATTAAAAGGTGGTGCTGCTTCAGCTTTATACGGTTCAAGAGCCTTAAACGGAGTAATCTTAATCACCACAAAATCAGGTAAAAGTTCTAGAGGAGCGGGTATTTCTTATTCGGCTACCGTAGGATTAGAAAATCTTTTCATTACGCCAGAACTTCAAACGGAATTTTCTCAAGGTACGGATGGATTATTTAATGCACAGTCAGGAAGTAATTGGGGAGAAAAGATTACCGGTCAAAGTGTAACAGGCTGGGACGGAAAACCACACACTTTACAGGCATATAACAATTTAGATAATTTCTTCAAGACAGGTGTAAACACAACTCACAATTTAACTTTCCAACAATCTTTAAGCGAAGGCACTAGTTTGTATACTTCAGGCACCTATCTACATGACGATAGTAAAACGCCAGGCGTAAAATTGGATCGTTTGAACCTAATCTCTAAACTGACATCACAATTTGGTGCAGAAAAAAGATGGACCACAGATTTGAAAGTTCAATACATGAATACAACAGCTAATAACAGAGCTGTTGGTGGTTCAAACGCAGGTAACTATTATTCTACGGCATTATTAATACCTAATACAATTGATATTACGGAATTCGAAGCAGGCATGGATCAACCTGGGGCAAATCAAACTTGGTATAATAACAGTAATACAGTAAATCCATATTGGGCGGTAAATAATAAGTTAAATAAAGATTCGAGAAATCGCTTTTTATTAAATGCGACTATCAAATACAAATTTAATGATTGGTTAGATGCGGACTTCAGAGCTGGTTCGGATCTATATAACACGAAATTCGACAGTAGAACCTATACAGGATCTTCATTAACAAACTCGTATAGTGTAGGATCTGACAACTTCAATGAGCGCAACTACATTGTAAGTTTAAATGCACGTAAAGACAATTTATTTGGTAAATGGAATGGTTCAGCTTCTGTTTTCGGACAAATAATGAAACAAAGCTCAAATTGGCTCTCCTCATCGGCAGGTTCGTTGACTGTACCGAATTTATTCACAATTAGCAACTCAGAAGGAAATCCAGGAGTGTCGGAAGGTATTCGTGAAAAACAAATCAATTCATTATTCGGAACTGCTGAAATCAACTACGATAATTTCTGGTTTATCAACGTGACAGGTAGAAATGACTGGTCATCAACTTTAAGCAAAGCGAATAGATCATATTTCTATCCTTCAATAAGTACATCATTGGTCGTGTCTGATATGATTAGCAAAACTGGAGGTTCAATCCCTACCTGGTTAAATTTTGCTAAACTACGCGCTTCATATGCGGAAACTGGAGGCAGTCTTGCTCCTTATGAACTATATAACACATATTCAATCGGAAAAGATCCTAATGGAAACACCACTGCTTCTAAAAACCCAACTTTGTATAATCCAAATGTACTAAGTGAGCTTCTAAAATCATTTGAAGTTGGTTTTGACATCAGAGCATTCGATCGCTTCTCTTTAGATTTTGCTTATTACAAAACTAATGCAACCAACCAACTTATTAAATTGGCTATGAATCCTCTTTCAGGATATCAAAACTATATGGCTAATGCGGGTAATATTCAAAACAAAGGTTTAGAAGCCGTATTAGGAATTAATGTTTTAAAAAATGCTGAAAGTTTACTTTGGGATATTAATGTCAACTACTCTAAAAATGTAAACGAATTGATCGAGCTTACAGAGGATCTAAACATCTATCAATTAGGTGGCTTTGACAATTTGCAAGTTAATAGTACAGTTGGTCAACGTTATGGTACTATATACGGAACAAAATATGCGCGCGTGGAGGATACTAGCAGCCCTCATTATGGCAAAATTATCGTAAACGGTGATGGACTTCCAACAGCAGCAAACGGTTCTCATTTATTAGGTGATCAAAGTGCAAGAGCTTTATTGGGTATCACAAACTCCTTCTCTTACAAAAATGTTGGATTATCATTCTTAGTGGATGGTAGATTTGGCGGAAAATTCTTCGCTGGTACTAATCTAGCATTGCAACGTGCTGGACTTGCAGCAGAGACTGTAGTAAATGGCGATAGACAACCATTTGTGGTAGATGGTGTAGTGAGTGATGGCAATGGTGGTTATACTGCGAATACTAAAACGGTAACCCATCAACAATATTGGAACCAAGTGACTAACACTTCTGGAAACCTAGGTATCACGGAGCAAAATCTATATGACGCGACGAATATTCGTTTAAGAAATATACAATTGAGCTACAGTATTCCTGGAAGATTATTGAATTCTTCAATAGTAAGAAGTGCTAAATTTTCTTTATCCGCTAACAATGTTTGGATGATTAAGAGCCACGCAAATGGTGTGGATCCAGAATCAGTATATGCGATTAGCACCAATGCTGTGGGATTCGAGTACCTATCATTCCCAACTTCACGCTCATACTTTTTAAATATTTCATTGGGCTTCTAAAATCTAAGAAAATGAAAACGAAATTAACAAAACTTACTATAGCAATTGCATTAGCAACCGCAGCATCATTTTCGAGTTGTTCGAAATTTGATGAAATAAATACTAACCCTACGCAAGCAAATGAAAATCAAGTTCAAGTAGAGTATTTTATTAATAATTCAATAATTGCAGCGCAACAAGATCCACATATTGCTGAACGCGTATTTGTATTGTATTGGAAAGCTGCTGGCCGTCAACACCTTTCAGGAGGTATTACCAGTGGTGGATACAATGATGATTGGACAAACGATTATTGGCGCTACATCTCAGAATGGTTAAATCACGCAAATACAGCACTTCAAATCGCCGAAATGAAAGTTGTAAATGGCTCTGCGCAACCTTATAACAATAACCTTACTCAGGTAGCTAGAATTTGGAGAGCATATTTGATGAGTGAATTGGCAGACAATTTTGGTGCTATTCCTACCGAAGCATTTGCTGGCCAAAATCCAGAATTCAAATCAACACAAGATGTGTACTACTTCTTGTTGGCCGAACTGAAAGATGCTACAAGCAAAATAGATGCTAATATAACTCGTCCTGACAAACTTCAAAACCAAGATCCCGCGTACAAATATGATTGGGACAAATGGATTCGATATGGTAACTCAATGCGCCTTCGCTTAGCTATGCGTATCGCTGAGGTAGATGCTAATAAAGCAAAATCAGAATTTGAAGATGCTGTAGCATCCAACAAATTAATCACTACAGCAGACCACAATTTCAAAGTAGCAGAGCGACCAGGATGGGATCCACTTTCTGGTGTGATGAGTAGAGAATGGAATGGTCAGGTAATTTCTACAGCACTAAATAATATTTATGTGGGTTTAGGAGGTGTTAAATCCGAGGATCAGTTAGGCGATCAATATCATTCAGCTATAAAACCAGAAAACTACATTGGAAAAAAAATGTTAGGTCATTATTCCACTCGAACCAATGATCCAACAGCGGGATATTTCTTTGATGGTTTACCTAATATTATAGACCCACGAGCCTATAAAACCTTCTATATACCGGGAGATATTAATAGCAATACTTGGTCTAATTATCCTTCATATACGAGCGATGCTTCGACTACCCAAGTTAAATTTCCTCCTGTAACAGGATTCAATACGGATACTATTAGGATAGATACGAAATTCACTTGGAGCACGGCAGTAAGTGGTGACTTTGGAGCCAAAGGCGCTGTGAACCCAATTCGTTCGATTCAAGTCGGAAAAATGCCTGCACTTGCCAAGACTTATAGAACAAGTAACTCTTCCCGTATATTCTTCGCGAGCTGGGAAACTTACTTCTTACTTGCTGAGGCTTCGCTAAAAGGCTGGAATACGGGAACTACTGCTCAAGCGGCTTATGAAAATGGCGTGAAAGCTAACTTTGATTACCATGGAGTTTCCCAATATGCATCAGCATACTTGAATTCTGAAACCTACAATAGAGTGGGAACATCGGTAAAATTCACCCATACAACAGAGCCGGGTGCTTCGAGAACGATGAATTATGTAGACGGCTACACAGGAGTGGCAGGCACCGCAACTATTCAATATCCTGTCAATAGTATTTATAAAAACGGAACTGTTCGCAACGATGCTTTAACAAAAATCATAACCCAAAAGTATATTGCAAATATGCCATGGTTGCCGTTAGAAGCATGGTCAGATCACAGAAGATTAGGTTTACCTTTCTTCGAAAATCCTGCGATTGAAAATCCTTTGCCAAATTTGCCAGCATTGACAACTGCAAATTACATGACCAATCAGATCAAATTTTTCCCACAAAGGTTAAAATATCCATCTAGTCTAATGAACTCCGACAAAGATGGCTATGATAAAGCCGTTTCTTTGTTGGGTGGTCCTGATGCGGTATTGACACCATTATGGTGGGCTAAACAAAACTAAGTTATCTTTTATTCATATGAAATGCGCTCCATTGGGAGCGCATTTCTTTTTTGGACTATAAAAGAATACAATCCTAAAGGATACAATGGAAAAGAAAAAAGAAGAAAATTTTTACTAAAAAGAAAAAAGTAAAACTTTTTTTTAGTAAAATAGCTATACAATTATTTTGATCTTATAATCCACTAATTGCAATACCAAATAGTCTCTCAGTAAAGTTTTAATTTTACATTTTTCTAAAAAAGATAATATTTAGCCTTATTAAATTTTAATTTTATTAATTTTTAATTTATATATTTACAAAAATAAAAACCAATTACCATGAATCTAAACACTAACATCCTTAAAAATTTGTTCTTTTTGGGCTCTACCTCCATCGGCGATTTAAGCCTTGCTGTAGAAAAAAGTATACCTATTACTACCAAAGGAATCAAAGACCTACTAAAAAAAGGATATATTATAAATTTAGGTCTCACAGATTCTACAGGTGGTAGAAAAGCATATTTATATAAAGCCGATAAAAATAAATTAGGATATATAATTTCGATTTCGATAGAAAGGAAACGTACTTTGATTGATGTTTATAATATGGATATCGAAAAGGTTGTAGATACGGTGAAAATTCCTTTATTAATCACCGCGGAAAACGAATTACTGGAAGAAATTGTTAGTGCTGTTGAAAATATAAAGCAACAGTTTGGTAAATCAGCCTTTTTGGGTATTGGTATTATATGCCCAGGTTTCGTAGATGCTGAAAAGAAAATTAATTCTTCGCACTTACCTGATTCTCCTTTGTATAATGTAGCGGGCATTTTAGAAGAGCGCACATTATTACCTACTTATATTGAAAATGATTCAACAGCGATTGCTTTGGTAGAAAAACATTTTGGGAAAGCTAAAAACTCTTCTCATACTCTTGTAATCAATTTGACATGGGGTGTGGGATTAGGAATTCTTATCAACAATAAGATCTTTAAAGGTCATAAAGGTTTTGCTGGCGAATTTAGTCATATCCCATTAGCAGATAGTAATAAATTATGCAGATGTGGCAAAAAAGGCTGTTTGGAAGTAGAAGCTTCTCTCCAGACTGCTATTGATTATATTGAAGAACGTCTTAATGCAGGAGAAGCTTCCATTCTAAGTACCAAAGATGGTCCGATTACTTACGAACAACTAGTGCATGCTTACAATGTAGGGGATCAACTGACAATCGAAGCAATTAAAAAAATTGGACATATGCTGGGGAAAGGAATTGCAACGTTAATTCATATTCTCAATCCAGAAAAAATAATTCTGGCAGGAAAAGGAATAGTTTTTGGCGATATTATCCTTTCAGAAGTACAATCTTCGATTCATCTTTATTGTATTCCTCGTCTTTCTGATCAAACTAAATTAGAATTATCTGAATTAAAGCATGATTTAACAGTGGCTGCAGCAAGTACATTGATCGAACAAATTCCTAAAATTTCGTTGTCTTAAAAGAAAAATTATTCTAGGTTATATTAATTATTATACAGAATTAATCACTAAAAATTAACCAATATACCTTTATTTCAAAAGTTTTTTAAAAACCATTCGTTCATTTCCAAAAACTGTTATCTTTAAAGAGAGGTTAAGTAAAAATTTGATAATAACACCTCTAATTAAACAATTTAGCTGGATATTAATGTTTGAAAATGACTCTTTGGATAAGTTCAAGGTAGAAGGAATATTACGGATAAATACCACGGGCTTTATCATAGAGCTCACTCCTGAAGCACAATATTTATTATCCATAGCTGATGTGGATAATATAAATGTGCTTGAAGAATATTCATTCTTAGATTACAACTCTTTAAGACCAGTATTATCCGAAATCCCTCTCAGTAACGACTCATACATTATCCAAGTAAATACAAACAAAAATACGAAGTACCTTTCTGCTCATTTTCAACTATGCCAATCTGAAGATGAATATATAGTTTCATTGTATGATAATACATTTTTAATAGAACAACTTATACAATTAAGGAAACAGGAACATCATTACAGGCTTTTAGTATCTTCGATTAATGATATTATTTTCGAAGTAAATAAAGAAGGAGTGTTCTTAAATTATTGGACAAATAAACCAGAACTACTAATACTCCCTCCCAGCACCTTCCTTGGAAAAGTTTTAACGGATGTTCTTCCTCCAGCAATTTCAACTAAAGCTAGTCCTCTAATACGGGATAGCCTCGAAAACAGAACTGAAAATACCTTAGAATATAGCTTTGCTCAGGGCAGTGAAAACATCAAATGGTATTCATTAACGATCAAACCTATTCCTGATAACGCGGAAATCGTTGCCGTTGTCATTACCGATATTACCAAGCAAAAAGAATATCAAGATCAATTGATCTTTTCAGAACGCAAGTTCTATCAGGCTTTCCATTTTTCGGGTGTAGGAACTACGCTCACCTCTATAGACGGCTACGTGGTAGAAAGCAATCATACAGTTTCAGAAATTTTAGGTTACTCTAAGGAAGAGCTTCAAAAGATCCGCTCGAAGGATATTACACATCCAGATGATAAGAAATATGATTTATTGGTGCGAAATGAATTAATCGAGGGAAAAAGAAATTACCAAACATTTTTGAAAAGATATCTACATAAAAGTGGCTATTATGTATGGTGTTCTATTACCATTTCTTTAGTTCGGGATACCCAAAAGAATCCTAAATATTTCATAGTTCAGCTTGTAGATATGACAGGTTTAAAAAGAAATGCAGATGAATTAGAAATCAAGAGAAATCATTTAGAAACAATAAAAGCACACTTAGAATCCAAAATTCTGCAAATAGAAGAAGCCAATCATATCATAGCGCACAACTTCCTAAGTCCTCTAGCTAATATTAAAATGTTAATAGACAGCATCAAAGAATCTCGGGAAAAAGAAAGCATAGATGTGTTTCTGGAACTTTTAAAATCAAGTTGCGATGAATTGGATGAAACCGTAGAAGATTTAATTGTGATTACCTCCGATATTAATCGGACTAAGGATAAAAACGAGATAGAACTTTGCAATTTTCATGCTGTCTTGGAAAAAATAATCAACATACATAATCCAACTATACTACAAAAAGCAGCAACCATTACTAAAGATATAGAAGTTAAAGAAGTAAAAACCCAAAGAGTTACTTTATACAGTATCATTGACCAACTTTTGGATAACGCTTTACAGTTTTCAGATCCTAAAAGAAAACCTCTAATTCATGTGAGAACCTATCACGATGGGAATTATGTTACTTTGTCTATTCAAGACAACGGCCTGGGAATGGAATTGGAGAAAATGAAATCACAACTTTTTATGTTTAAAAAGATATTTCATCGGGGATTTGAAACAAAAGGTATCGGTCTTAACATCACAAAATATCAAGTGGAGTCTCTTGGTGGTAAAATAGATCTTATAAGTAAGGTGGGCGAAGGCACAACATTTTTTGTTAAATTTCCAATAATATAATATACAATGGCCGATTACAACGTAGTTCTCATTGATGATAATGCTATTTTTCGATTCATATTCGAAAACATGGTAAAGAATATTGAAAATATAACTATAGATTTTATAAGTTACGAAAATGCATTAGATGCATTAGGAGCTTTGACCGCGCCAAATCAAATGAATAGTAAAATGCCAGATTACATATTTGTAGATATTAATATGCCTTATATGTCAGGATGGGAAATGATGGACAAAATTCAGGAAGAAAGCTATCGGTTTATACTAACTTCTAAGATTTTCATTATTAGTTCTTCTCATCTGGAGTCGGATAAACAAAAAATAAATCAATATCCTTTTATTTTAGATTATGTTCAAAAACCTTTGAACAAGGAAAAATTAAAAGAACTATTAACAAACGCTTAAACTTTTATTGCGCCTTTAATTGCTTTTACTTCCATCCCTACTGCCGTATCACTTCCATCAGTGATAGCAGAAGAATGAAAATAAGAAGCTCCTGTTTCGTACAGAATATGCTGCACATTAGTAGAACGCAACCCACCACCAGGCATAATGGTGATTCTGTCATTAGCCAATTTTACCAGCTCCCGCAAATTACCCAGCCCTATATTCACATTTGGCTTACAACCTGATGTTAAAATAGTCTCAAAACCACAGAATATAACCTCTTCTAATGCTACTTTAAAATCTGGAACTTCATCAAAAGCCCTATGAAACGTACAAGAAAGTGGTGAAGCCAATTGTACCAATTCGCGATTTTGCGCAACATTAACCGTGTTGTCTTCGTTCAAAACACCAAACACCAATCCATCTACACCCATTTGTTTAATACGCAATATATCTGCTTTCATTTGTTCGAATTCAGCTTCTGAATACACGAAATTTCCGCCACGAGGACGAATCATAACATGAAGTTTATTTTTTAACTTATCACGTGCTTCTTTGATATCTTCATCCGAAGGAGTCGTCCCACCGACATCCATTCCCGCACACAATTCAACGCGATCTGCACCAAATTCTTGTGCTATCAATGCAGATTGTACATTAAAACTTGCTATTTCTAGTTTAGCCATTATTCTTCAAATACGATTTTCCCTTTATTAATTCATTTCCTTTTGCATCATACTTGGCATAATTAAATCCGCCATGTATGCAATACGCGCCATACTCTCCTTGTTTATTTAAAGCGATAAAGCCAACTTGTATATTATCTAAGGTTTTGCCTCTCTTTTGCGTAAACTTAATAATTCTTTGCACCGCTTCTTCACAAGCTTTTTGCGGAGAATTTCCTTGACGCATTAACTCTACAACCAAATGACTGCCCACAGTACGGATAACTTCTTCGCCATGCCCCGTAGCCGTCGCTGCGCCAATTTCATTATCTACATACAATCCCGCACCAATAATAGGCGAATCTCCTACTCGACCGTGCATTTTGTAAGCCATACCACTCGTAGTACATGCTCCCGAAAGGTTGCCCTTCGCATCCAATGCAATCATACCAATCGTATCGTGATTCTCAATATTGACTACAGGTTCATACTTTGCTGTTTTTAACCATTCTTTCCATTCTTTTTCAGATGGTTCGGTCAATAGATTTTCTTCCAAAAAACCTTGCGACTTGGCAAATTGCAAAGCACCTTCACCTACTAACATGACGTGTGGTGTTTTCTCCATAACCGCTCGTGCCACAGAAATAGGATGCTTTATATTTTTCAAAGCAGCTACAGAACCAATATTAGCATTTTCATCCATAATACAAGCATCCAAGGTGACTTTGCCATCACGATCCGGACGTCCTCCATATCCCACACTGCGCTCTTCCGGGTCTGCTTCTGTAAGACGCACACCTTGCTCTACTGCATCTAAAGCTCTGCCTCCCTGAGATAAAATTTTCCAAGCTTCTTCATTCGCTTTTAAACCGAAATCCCAGGTTGATAGGACTATCGGCTTATTCGATTTAGCTTTTGTGCCAAAAGAAAAAGCTTGTGATGCCGTCGTAAATAAGCCAACGCTAAGCGCGGAGAGTCCTATTTTTTTAATAAAGAATCTTCTTGAATGCATAATATAGTATAGCCTTTATATTGATTAGCTAAATATATCAATTATAAGTCCATTTAAAAGAAAAAATGCTACTCGATTGAGTAGCATTTTTTCTTTTAAATGGCTTTTGTTTTATTTGCCAACCAACTTGCTTCTGCAGTTGTCAAATGAGGCGATAATTTATCAAAGACGAATTGGTTGTAATCATTTAACCAATCGATATGTTCCTGCCCTAATAAATCTTTATTTACTAAATCTGTATCGATATAACAGATAGTCAGCGTTTCAAAGTTCATAAAATCGCCAAAAATGCTGTTATCATGTTTTTTAGCCAAGACTAAGTTTTCAATACGAATACCGTGTTTTCCTTCTCGGTATAAGCCCGGTTCTATAGAAGTAATCATTCCTTCTTCAATAGCGATATCTGTCGGAGTAGGATTGAAAACATGAGGACCTTCGTGCACATTCAAGAAGAAACCAATACCATGTCCTGTTCCATGACCGTAATTACGTAAGGTAGCCCAAATGGGTCTACGTGTAATGGCATCTATTTGATACCCCTTAGAACCTACTGGAAAAATAGCTTGACTTCCTTCTATTGTTCCTTTCAACACAATTGTGTAATCATCTTTCTCCTCTTGCGTAATATTACCCAAAGAAATCACGCGCGTAATATCGGTTGTTCCTGTTTTGTATTGGCCACCAGAATCGACCAGCAATAAACCTTCTGGTTTCAATGTATAATTGCTTTGTTCCGTAGCATGGTAATGTGGCAAAGCTCCATGATCTAAATAACCTGCAATAGTGCTGAAACTTACATCCACAAATCCGTCTTGCTCTGCACGAAATCCCTGTAACTTCTCAGCAATTGATATTTCGGATAATTCCTCTTGACCAATAGCCTCTTCTAGCCATTTGAAAAATTTAGTCATCGCGACACCGTCATTAATCATTGTCTGACGGATATGATTAATCTCTACCTCATTCTTAATTGCCTTTAAGGAAGTAGAAGGATTGATTTTTTCTACAATCTTAACCGAAGATGGAATACTATCGTAAATAGCGAAACAAGTACGTTTTGGATCGATAACTATAGAAGCTGTATCAATATTCTTCACAAACTCTAATGCTGCTTCATAATCAGCAATTTCAACACCTTGGCTATTTAAGATAGCGATATCTTCAGGAGACAGCTTACCATCAGCAATAAAAAGTATAGCTTTATCTTGTGACAAGTACACAAAAGATAAGACCACTGGGTTACAAGGAACATCCTGTCCACGGATGTTTAGCAACCAAGCAACGTCATCCAACGAAGAAATGAAATGACTTTCTACTCTAGCTTTTGCTAAGATTTGACGAACAGCAGCCAATTTCGAAGTTGTTGATTGTCCCGTTGTGCTTTCATCCAAAAGAAAAGCTTTTACTTGCGGAAGTTCAGGTCTATCATTCCAAATTGCAGAAAGTAAATCTACATGTCCATTCACCTTAATTTGCAAAGGCTCTAGAATACTTTTGACGGTGTGAGCTACTAATAATGAGGCTAAGTTGCCATCAAAAGCGACCTGAGCACCTTCTTCTAATTGTTCACTTAACCAATCGGCATATTCAGCTGCCCCTTGTGTTTTTAATTTTACCAATTCAAACCCCGTACCCGCCAATTGCTCATTGGCTTGTACAAAATATCTTGCATCCGTCCATAATCCTGCAAAGTCCTGAGTAATAACTAAAGTACCTGCAGAACCTGTAAACCCAGAAACCCAAGCAATACATTTATACCTTTCTGGAAGATACTCACTTATATGCGGATCAGATGATGGAATGATATAAGCATCAATTCCTTGGCTTTTCATAGCCGCTCTGATCTGTGCTAATCTTTCTAAATGTGACATAGTTTTTGATATGTAAAAGTAATGCAAGTTAAACATTTATATTCCCATAATGGAAATCGAACACAAATGTGTGTACCTTTTTTACAAATACGGTACATAAGGGATAGTTTTGAAAAATGTATATTTGCTCATATACCCAATACTATGAAATTACAATCTATTTTACTAGCAAGCATCCTAAGTTTGGGCATTACGTGTACTACGCAAGCGCAAACAATCAAACAAAAGTTAGAACAGAGTTTTTCAACTTTTACGAAGCATCCTTCTCTTACAAACGGTATAGCGGCGTTGCATGTAATCAATAGCGAAACAGGGGAAACGCTTTTTGAAAAAAACACGACCGTAGGACTTCCAACAGCTTCGACCTTGAAAGTCATTACTTCTATTACGGCCTTAGATATTTTAGGAAAAGATTACACGTATAAAACGAAGCTGTATTATACTGGAGAAATTGATTCTGTCGGCATCTTGCATGGAGATATTGTAGTGCATGGTGAAGGAGATCCCACTTTAGGTAGTCATCGATATGCACACACCAAAGAAGATGTGATTTTAGCCAAATGGAAGAAAGCAATTATCGATGTTGGTATTACATCCGTTGATGGGCGTATTATAGCAGATGATAGTATGTACCAAGGCATAGATGTTCCAGGAGGGTGGATTTGGACAGATATGGGCAATTATTACGGTGCTGGTATTTCTTCGTTGAATTGGCGTGAAAATAGCAGCGGAATTAATTTTCAAGCGGGAAGAATTCAAGATGATGCCCCTATTTCGAATACCACATCGGATTTAAGTTATTTGAAACTGGTAAATCAAGTTAAAGTAGGCCGTCCCGGCTCAGGCGATAATGTATATGCTTATTCTGCACCATACAGTGAGAAAATTGTCATTAAAGGAACTTATGGTCAAAATTTGAAAAAAACAATTGAGATTTCTTTACCTGATCCAGCTTATGATTTAGCTTTTAATTTTCAAAAAGTTTTGGCTACGGATAGCATTGAAATCCTGCAAGGAATCACTACAGGCCAACGTATGGCTGAAGAAGGACAAAAAGTACCACAAGCTTCTAAAGAATTGGATACTCATGTATCGCCTCCTTTGCACGAAATAGTACATTGGTTCAATCAACGCAGTATCAACTTATATGGAGAAGCTTTATTAAGAAGCATTGCATTTATTAGCGGAGGCAAAACATCAACTTATGATGGCGCACAGTATGTAAAAAAATATTGGGAGCAAAAATTGAATCTCAAATCCAGTGAATTGGATATTGTGGATGGCTCCGGATTGTCTCCTCAAAACAATGTGACTACTAATGCTATGAACCAAATTATGCAATATGCACTCAAAAGACCTTGGTTTAGTGAATTCCAAAAAAGTCTGCCAACTTATAATGAAATGACCATGAAAAGTGGAACTATCAATGGAACTTTAGGCTATACTGGCTATCATACTGCTAAAGACGGCAAGAAATACACTTTTTCCTTATTAGTTTACAACTATGATGGTGGAGCTTCGCAAATGCGTCAACGCATGTTTACACTACTAAATACATTAAAATAATAGTGAATATTTTTCGTCCATATTAATATATAATAATACTTTTGTGGATTAAGTAGATTACAAAAAATAAATTATGAGCAATATTAACAGAAAAAAGGATGCCCTAAATTATCATGCAATGGGTCGTCCTGGGAAAATTGCAGTCGTTCCAACAAAACCGTACAACTCACAGAGAGACTTATCATTAGCGTATTCACCAGGTGTGGCAGAGCCTTGTTTGGCTATTGCAGCCAACCCCGAAGATGCATACAAATATACCACTAAGGGAAATCTTGTGGCAGTAATCAGTAATGGTACTGCTGTTTTAGGACTTGGGGATATCGGCGCACAAGCCGGAAAACCTGTAATGGAAGGAAAAGGTCTTTTATTTAAAATTTTTGCGGACATTGATGTTTTTGATATTGAATTAGACACAAAAAATGTGGATGAATTTGTCAATATCGTCAAAGCATTAGAACCGACTTTTGGTGGTATCAATTTAGAAGATATTAAAGCACCAGAATGTTTCGAGATTGAAAGACGTCTGAAAGCTGAAATGAATATTCCTGTTATGCACGATGACCAACATGGTACAGCTATTATTTCAGGTGCAGCATTGATAAACGCTTGTGAATTGCAAGGCAAAAATATCGCTGACGTGAAAATCGTTGTTAACGGTGCTGGTGCTGCGGCTATTTCCTGTACAGCGATGTACGTGGCAGTAGGCGCACGCAAAGAAAATATCGTCATGTTGGATAGTAAAGGTGTAATCCGAAAGGATAGAGAAAATCTTGATCCAACAAAAGCAGAATGGGCTACAGATAGAGATATTTATACTTTAGCGGATGCCGTAAACAATGCTGACGTATTTATAGGTTTATCCGCTGCGGATGTTCTGACACCTGAAATGTTGAAAACAATGGCACCAAAACCTATAGTATTAGCGATGGCTAATCCAAACCCAGAAATTGCGTATGATTTGGCCGTTGCGACTCGTGACGATATCATTATGGGTACAGGACGTTCAGATTATCCAAACCAAGTAAATAACGTATTAGGGTTCCCATACATCTTCCGTGGAGCATTAGATGTCCGTGCAACAGCTATCAACGAGGAAATGAAAATTGCTGCGGTGAAAGCCATAGCTGAATTAGCAAAAGAACCTGTTCCTGAAGAGGTAAATCAAGCTTACAACACTAGCAATTTACGTTTCGGCACGGACTACGTTATACCAAAACCTACAGACCCTCGCTTGATTACGGAAGTTTCTATGGCCGTTGCCAAGGCTGCTGTAGAATCAGGTGTAGCACGCAAAACCATTGAAAACTGGAATGTCTATAAAGATGAATTACGTAAACGTCTAGGAAAGGATGATGGTATTATGCGTCATCTTTCTGCAGTAGCAAAAAACAATCCTAAACGTGTGGTTTTTGCAGAAGCAGATAATTACAAAACTCTCCGTGCTGCTCAGATCGTGAAAGAAGAAGGCATCGCTATTCCTATTTTGTTGGGAAATAAAGAAAAAATCACTTCTTTGATTGAAGAATATGCCTTCGAATTAGACAACGTTACCATCATTGATCCACGTAAAGAAGTAGATAGTCCTCGTTTCAACGAATATGTGGAAAACCTGTATAAAAAACGTCAACGTCGTGGTTTATCCAAATTTGATGCTACACATCTTATCACAAACCGCAACTATTATGCAGCAAGTATGGTGGAATTTGGTGATGCGGACACATTGATTTCAGGTTTGACACGCAACTATGCTTCTACAATTAAACCAGCTTTACAAGTTATTGGTGCAAAACCGGGTAGTCGTATTGCTGGTATGTATATGATGTTGACTGAAAAAGGACCTTTATTCTTTGGTGATACTACCGTGAATGAAAACCCAACAGCTGAAGAGTTAGCAGATATTACGGTTTTAATTGAGAAAACGGTACGTCGTTTCAACGTGAAACCTCGTGTGGCCTTATTGTCGTATTCTAACTTTGGATCAAACGATGGCCCTACTTCAATCAAAACTCGTGAAGCGGTAAAATTATTACACCAAAATCATCCTGACTTAGTAGTAGATGGCGAGTTGCAAGCGAACTTTGCATTGAATAGTGAATTGTTGAAATCTAACTTCCCTTTCAGCACATTGAATGGACAAGCGGCGAATACACTTATTTTCCCGAATCTAGAATCAGGTAACATTGCTTATAAAATGTTGCAAGAAGTGGGTAATGCAGAAGCTGTCGGTCCTATTTTATTGGGAATGAACAAGCCAGTACACGTATTGCAATTAGACAGCTCGGTACGCGAAATTGTGAATATGGTAACAATCGCTGTTGTGGATGCGCAATCACACGAAAAACAATAAAAATGTACGATTATTTTAACGGTAAATTGGTATTCAAAGCCCCTACGCATGTTATTCTTGAAGTAGGAGGAATTGGATACCATATACATATTTCATTAACAACGTATTCGCTGATCAAAGATCAGGAGAACTCCAAGTTGTTTATTTCTTTTCAAGTAAGAGAAGATTCGCATACATTATATGGCTTTGCGACAGAAGGTGAACGTCATTTGTTTAACCATTTAATTTCCGTTTCTGGAATTGGTCCGAATACGGGGCGGATGATGCTTTCTTCGAGTACTCCGGAAGAGATACAATCTGCAATCGTTAATGGTCAGGTGGCTATGATCCAAAAAATCAAAGGTATTGGCCCCAAGACAGCACAACGTGTTATCCTGGAACTTCAGGATAAATTGAAAAAACAAGGTGATGATGCTTTATTGCCTTTACCAATTGCAAAACAATCTGTGCCAGAAGAAGCTTTAACAGCTTTAGTTATGCTTGGCTTTGCCAAAAATCAAGTCGAAAAAGTATTGGCTTCTATTGTTCAAACTAGCGAATCACTTTCCGTAGAACAAATTATCAAATTGGCTTTGAAAAAGCTATAAAATACAAAAGGGGGAAATTTTCCCCCTTTCTTTTCACACACCTGATACAAACTTAAATTATAGTTTGACTAATCTCCATTTTTGTGCATTACCCGTATTGGCATTATAAATTTGAATTTTAGTACCATCTGTAAAAGCTCCTTGGTTGACATCCAAATTGGAAGTTAATTTATGCGCTGCGCTTAACGTATAATACCCATTTCCTACATTGGTTATTTTCCATTTTTGTGCATTTGTACCGTTATCGCTATATATCTGTACTTGCGTACCATTGGCTGTTCCAGCATTCGAGACATCTAAACATTTTGTAGGAGCAACAAGAGGTTGAAGCTTATAAAAACCGTTTCCTACGCTGGTGATTTTCCATCTTTGGGCATTACTATTATTTGGCGACCATAAATGAACTTTAGTTCCGTCAGTAGTTCCACTAAAATAAACATCTAATACACTTGAGCCATTCGTAGCGGATATTAATTGATAGGTAGATCCTGATTCGATATCCGTAGTGGGCGTTGGATTGTAGTACCATTATCAAAACTTTTTTTTTGTCCATAAAGAATATTTGAGGCACCCGATAAATAAGAAGCAATATTAGTAGAACGCAAATCATAATAAAGAAATACACCGTAGCCATCTGTTTTTGTTCTGTTGGCAAAACTTGTCAGTGTTGAACTAGAGGTGGAATTCACATCAATAGCAGCGGCACCTAACCTTGATTTATCCAGACCAGGAATATTTGGTGCCGAATAAGTACTATAATACGGATTCCAAGCATAATCTACTTTTGAGCCAACTGTTACCCCGTTAAAAGAAAGGCGAGAAGCTGATGGACCAATATTATAAAACGAAATGATTTTGTCTGGCATTAAATCCCTTAATGCGGTAACCAAATACACAAAAGAAGAAGAATTAGGTTGATCAGTACCATTTGCACCATAGTTAGCATATTCATTATCTAAGTCTACCCCATCCAAATCCTTCTGACAGCCTACTTGGATAATAGTGGCTAAAGCGACTCCAAAAATTGCAGTCCATCTTTGAATTGTGCCTCGAACTTTCATAACACATTAATTTGGTTTATAAACTAGATTTATTAAGATAATTTGGTTATCATAAAAAGAAATAAACATCAGTTCCATAATTTCCCATCATAAAACCCAACTAAAACGTTTTATCTGTTTAATCAAACTTAAACAAAAGTTTATTAAGAAACAAATTCTTTGTTAATTATTTTTCTTTAAAGAATATTTTAGATAATCATAAATTAACATAGAAAACTACTAAATCTATTATAACAGATCACTTTGTTATTCTTAAAAGAAATCGTATACTTATAAGTAATTAAAAAATCAATTGTAAAGTCCTTAATTGGCATTAGCCTTGGCGAATCGTAGATTCTATTTTCTTCTCTTATTAGTATGCTTGCTGTGCTTACAAAGCAAGGGGCAAACATTTTTGTCTTTAGGAGATACACTGCGCTATTCTTTACCGCTATCTAAAGTTCATATATTGCCAACCCCTTTTACCTTTTTCAAAAAATCCCAATCTCAAACTCCTTCATATCTAACATACAGTTACAATCCTAAGCATCAGCTTTTTCATATACAAAATAACGCACCATCCATTTTTAGTTACCCACAATACCTTAAACGTATTGAATATAATGCGTTAGCGACTAAAATAGCCATACAGAATTATTGGGCTAGTACCTCTGCCTCTCAAACAAAATCCGATACTTCCTCTGGATTTATCAAACCTATAACTATTAATAGTCCTGCTTTTGAGCGAATTTTTGGGGGCAATAAAATCGAAATCACGCCAAAAGGGAGTGTGGATATTTCATTGATGGCACAACGCAACAAAAATGATAATCCTCTACTCAACGAGCGTCATCGTAAATTATGGGGCTTAGATTTTGACCAAAATTTCAACCTCCATCTGAATGGAAAGATTGGCGAACGTGGAAACGTACTAGCAAATTTTAGTTCAGAAGCTGAATTTGACTTTGAGAATCAAATTAAATTCGATTACATCGGTAAGCCTGATGACATTTTACAAAGATTAGAAATTGGAAATGTAAATTTCATCACGCGCTCTCAATTAATGGGAAATGCAGAAGCACTTTTTGGAATCAAGACGCAATTGCAAGTAGGAAAAGTAAATTTTACGGGAGTACTCTCACAAAAACGTTCGGATAGCCATGAAATCATTATTTCAAACGGGAAAGCTAAGAGAGAATTAAATCTTTCATTAAGCAGATACGATGCAAATCAGCATTATTTTTTAGCCCAGTATTTTAGAGAAAATTACAACAAAAGCTTACAAACTGCACCTATAATTAATTCTCCTGTGCAAATTACAACCATAGAAGTTTGGATAAGTAATCGTACAAATAAAGTGGAAGGCGCAAGAGATATTGTAGCGTTTCTGGATTTGGCGGAGAAAAATCCGTTCAACAATAACATTATGGGGAATGCAAATGCTCTTTTCCCTAACTCTGTTTCGGGAAATCAAAGTGGAACGCCCTTAGCAAACAATCTAACCGAACTTCTAGGAGAAAATGGGCGATATTCAAACAGTTCTTTCTTATCCTCTTTTTTTGGTAATAATGGAGCTACAGATAACTATGCGAGACTTCAAACTGCGCAAAAACTCCTGGAAGGACAAGATTATATAGTCCATCGGCAATTAGGCTATATTTCTTTGAATTTTCCGTTGAATGAGGATCAGGTTTTAGCAGTAGCCTATCGTTTCACAGCGAATGGTAAAGAATATCAAGTTGGAGATTTATCAACAGATATTCCTTTTGATGCTGCGAATCCCAAAGCTTTATATACCAAACTACTAAAGAACGAAGTAGTGAAAACCAATCTTCCCATTTGGGATTTGATGATGAAAAATATTTATTCTTTGGGTGGAAACAACTTCAGCGAACAGGATATACAACTTCAGATTGTTCGTACCGAAACACAGAACAGCACTAAAAACCCACTTCTGCAAGAAGGAAATAGCACGGCAAACAAGTCTTGGCTAGAATTGACAGGATTGGACAAATTAACCAGCAACAATAATTCAGGTCCTGATGGAATATTAGATTTTATTTCAGGAATCACAATAGATAATATACGAGGAAAACTCATATTTCCATCGATAGAACCCTTTGGCAAGGACTTAGAGGATCAATTTTTAGCTTCAGAACAAGCATTAAAACAAAAATATTCCTTTCCAGAATTATATTTACAGACTCAAGCAGATGCCGTACAACTATTTCCAAACAAAGACCGCTATAGTCTTAGAGGTTCAATTCAATCGAACAGTAGTGCAGAATATCAGTTAGGAATTTTTGATATAAGTCCTAATTCCGTCAAGGTATATGCAGGAGGCTTACAGCTACAAGAAAACTCGGATTATGCATTAGACTATGAATCTGGTACTTTGCGCATTTTAAATGAGGCTCTTCTATTAAGCAGTGGTGATTTGCGCGTAAAAATAGAAGACAATGGTATTTTTGGGTCGCAGCAAAAAACTTTTATAGGAGCACGTTTAGAATACAATGTCCATGATAAACTGGCATTGGGAACAACTTTTATGCGATTGAGCGAAAGACCTTATTCCGAAAAAGTACAGATTGGTGCAGAATCTATTGCCAATATGATGATGGGTGCAGATATACATTATGCTACGAGTTCAAAATGGTTAACACGCATTTTGGATAAATTACCTTTTTACAAGACCAATGAAGAATCAACAATTAGTTTGTATGGAGAAATCGCGCATTCCAAACCTGGATATGCCAAAGCGTTGAACGCTGGAAATGAGCGCAAAGGAATAGCCTATTTAGATGATTTTGAGAATAATTTTAGCTTTATAAACATTAAAAATCAACAAGGCTGGCAAATTTCGGCTACTCCCCAATTATTTCAAGAACATGTATTAAGCAATGATTTAGCTTATGGATACAACAGAGCTCATTTAGCTTTTTATAATATCGATCCTATTTTCTATCAATCTTCCTCCTTAAATCCCAATGTGGATGTACAGTTTTTGACAGATCATCGTACGCGTCGCGTCACCGAACAGGAAGTTTTTCCATTCAAGGAAATCAAGACTGGTATAGATGCTTTTCTTCCTACTCTGGATTTGGCTTATTACCCCATGTTGCGTGGTCCTTATAATTATAGTACTTATCTCCTTGATGCAGAAGGAAAATTACTTCAACCGCGTACCCGATGGGCTGGTATATTCAAAAAACTTGAACAAACTGATTTTGAAACCCACAATATTGAATATCTGGATATTTGGATGATGGACCCGACGTTGACTAATCCAAATAAAGACGGAGGTGATTTGTACATCAACTTAGGCAACTTGTCGGAAGATATTCTCAAAGATGGAAGAAAATCGTTAGAAAATGCTATCCCAGCTCATGGAGACAAAACAGGTCTTGATAAAACGGTGTGGGGATATGCAGCACGTTTGCAACCTATCAACTCAGTTTTTGAAAATACGGATGCAAGCAGAAAAACCCAAGATGTAGGTCTCGATGGACTATCCAACGAAGAAGAAGTCCAATTTCATCGTGATTTTTTGAATCAGATGCGAAGTCTTTTAAGCCCACAGGCTTTCGAGAAATTAGCAAAAGATCCTTCGAGTGATGATTATACCTATTATCGTGGCAATCATTTTGATCGAAGCCAGGGAATTTTAGCGCGTTATCAACATATTAACGGCACAGAAGGCAATTCCAAAACGCAAAACCAATCTGTAGAAGCTTATGGCGTAGAAAATGCATCGCGTACCCTCCTACCTGATGCGGAAGACATCAGTCGTGACAATACGATGAACGAACCCGACAATTATTACGAATATAAAATCTCCTTACGTCCTCAAGATATGTATATAGGAAATAATTATATCGTGGATGAACAAACTTCCCAAACTATTGTCTTAAACAAAAAAATGGATGTAAAATGGTACAAACTAAGAATTCCCATTCGAGATTTTGAAAAGAAATACGGAAATATCAATGATTTTAAATCCATCCGATTTGTGCGGCTTTTTCTCACCAACTTTACCGATACGGCTATAATACGTCTTGCACAAATGCAGTTTGTAAGAAGTGATTGGCGACAATACAATCTTGAAAATACTCCCCAAAGAGTTATCGCTGACCCAAACCTAGGGCTCAATCCTCCTGCTGACCACTCCAAAATAGAAGTTGCACATGTCAATATTGAAGAAAACGGAAAAAGAACACCTATTCCCTATGTGTTACCTCCAACCATTAATCGACAAGTGGATTACAGCAACAACAATTTGGATGTGCAGTTGAACGAACAGTCACTTAGCTTAACCATTAAAAATCTAAAAGATGGCTATGGGCGGGCAACTTTCAAAAATGCTTCTTACGACCTTAGACCTTATGGCAATATAGAATTTTTCGTCCATGCTGAAGGTGAAACTTTACGCGATGACGAGGCCTTCACTTTTATTCGACTGGGCACGGACGACCAACATCATTACTATCAATACGAAGCTCCGCTAAAAGTAACACCAGCTGGAAGCTCCGCTCCGCAAGTTATTTGGCCTTCAGAAAACAATATTATTGTTAATTTAAATAGCCTTCTTGATGCCAAAATGGCTCGAGATAATGCCTTTAAAGATGGAATTCCTTGGCCATTGGATGTTCCTTATGAGTATAATGACGGAGTGAATACAATTACTATCAAAGGCGTACCAGATTTGTCCAAAATTCGTTTTTATATGTTGGGCATTAAAAATCCACTAAAGTCTAAAAACTCTGCTAATCCATTAGACGATGGAAGAGAAATTTCAGGTGAATTTTGGTTCAATGAATTACGGGTAACAGATTTTGAAGATAAAAGTCGTTGGGCTGCAACGGGGCAGTTGCACGTGAAACTAGCCGATTTAGGTAATATTTCCGTATCGGGAACCAAAATGTCGTCAGGCTTCGGGGATATTTCTCAACGCATTTCCGAACAAGATAGAACTGAACGTATTTCCATGGACTTTATGGCGAATGCAGAATTGGGGAAATTCATTCATCCGAAACATGCGATTTCGATTCCGCTCTATTTCAACTTTTCTAAACAAATCGGCACACCAGAATACAACCCATTTCAAGGGGATATTTTACTTAGCAAAAGTTTGGAGAGCCTTTCTGAAAGCAGTAAAGACTCTTTATTACGACGTATTCAAGATTATACACAACGTAAGCATTTTAGTATCATAAATGCAAGAAAGGTTTCTCATTTCGCAGAGAAAACTTTAAAACCATGGAATGTCGAGAATTTTTCGCTTTCCTATTTGTACAATGAATACGCTCATCGTGATTTGTACACCGAATCTAAATTGCAAAAAACCTATAAAGGCTCCTTGGATTACACGTTTAATAATCCCAACAGCACATTTAAAGAACCTTTTAAAAAGAGCAAATTATTCCAATCCTTCAATTATAATTTAATGCCTGCATTGTTGAGTTTTCGAATGGATGTGAATAGAATTTATCATGAAAACACTTTTCGGGACAATGCGAATAACAACGTCTTGCCGACATATTATAACAAAAACTTCAACACCTACCGTATTTATGGTATCAGTTGGGATCTGACCAAATCATTGCGACTGGATTTTAATGCGACGAATTATGCCATTATTGATGAGCCACATGGCCGATTAGACGGAGCGCGCAAAGATACACTTTGGAACAATTTCTGGCGTTTGGGACGAAATATGGATTACAACCATATGCTCAACTTCACTTACACATTGCCAATTCATAAAATTCCTTACCTACAATGGATAAATATCACCACACGGTATGGTACGCAATTCAATTGGCAAAGTGAGCCTTTGAATCTATTGAAAAATGAAAACATCAATTTTGGCAACAGCATCCAAAACAATAGAACCATACAAGTCAATCCATCTCTCAACTTCAACACCCTCTATAGTAAATTCAGATTTTATAGAGATTATACAAAGCCAACAGACCATAGCTTTACATCGTTTCTGGTGAGGATACTCACCGGAATTCGAACTATCAATGCAGCTTATACCAAAATTGAAGGAACTTATTTGCCTGGTTATCTTCCGAATTCCAATATACTAGGTTACAGCTTCCAGCAGAATGCGCCAGGACTAGATTTTATTTTGGGTTCGCAAGTGGATATTTTACGAAGAGCTAAAGACAATCAATGGTTGACTACTGACACGTTACAAAATGGAATATTTACGAAATCATATTCGGAAAATCTATCCGCTATAGCACATACCGAACCTATAAAAGGGTTAAGGATAGATATTACATTTTCGCGTATTTCAAACAGAAATAGTACTCTGCCTTTTCAGTCATTCGATACACAGAACTTTTACGAAACAGGCAGTTATTCCGTCTCGCAAGTAGCTTTCAAAACATCCTTCAAAAATACAGCGATCTTATTTCAAGATTTTGAAAACAATAAATTGACAGTCTCCGAATTATTAGGTACCTACAACCCTAATTCAACGGGTCGAGATGCACAATATTTTTGGGATGGATATAATGAAAATCAACAGGATGTCATTCTTAATGCTTTCTTAAAAACGTATTTGCATAAGGATTTTGTCCTGGATAAAACTAACAAACCAACATTTCCTTTGCCAAATTGGCGAATAAACTATTCGGCTTTAGCTCAACTATTAGGCATTGAAGATATCATTCGTTCTATCAATTTGAATCACCATTACCAATCGCAATACAGTATATCGAATTATTACACGAATCTGCAATATAATCGGGAAGAAAATTTTCCTTATGTGCGAGACAGAAATAATAATTTTATTCCAGCACAACAATACAGCCAAGTGACCTTGACCAACCGCTTCCTGCCTTTGATTGGTGTGGATATGCGTTTTGATAATAATATGAGTATCACGACGGAATACCGCAAATCTAGAGACATCGCGCTGAGCTTAGAAAACAGCCAACTTTCTATGTTGGAAGAAAAATCCTATATCGCTGGACTGGGCTATAGAAAATTAAATACCCGCTTGCCTTTTGGTCTTTTTGCACACCGCAATTGGAAAAACGACATAAACCTCCGAATGGATTTTGCATTGAACGACAGAAAAGTCTTGATGTATCGTACAGGAGTTGATTATGACGAAGTAACTGGTGGAAACAAAAATATCACGTTCAATCCTTCTATTGATTATACCATCAACAGGTTTTACAATGTACGTTTATTTTACAATTCCAACGCTGTGCGCCCTTATACTTCCCAAACTTTTGCCACTTCTTATACGTATTTTGGCTTCACGTTCAAATTATTATTCCAATAATTACGCACAAATTATTTTCTACTACTAAGCTTAGTGTATATTTGTTGCTACTTATAAAAAACATGTATGGCGGAAGACTTAAAAATCATTTCAGGAGATAGAGAAGAACAATACAAAAGTTTAGTACCTCAAATCAAAGCATTATTAACTGGAGAAACGGATTTGATTGCTAATCTTGCAAATATTGCCGCAGCACTAAAAGAGCAGTTTAACTTCTTTTGGGTAGGATTTTATTTAGTGAAGGAAAATGAATTAGTGTTAGGTCCATTTCAAGGGCCTGTTGCTTGTACTCGTATTGCTTACAACAGAGGAGTATGTGGCACTTCATGGGCACAAGAAGAAACACTAATTGTTCCAAATGTAGAGGAATTTCCAGGACATATTGCGTGCAGTTCGCTTTCTAAATCTGAAATAGTTATTCCTTTTTATCTAGGTGAAAATTTAATGGGGGTATTGGATGTGGATAGTGAGTTATTAAATTATTTTGATAAAATAGACGAAAAATATCTTAAAGAAATATTAAATTTACTAAGCTAACTAACTATTGACAGAATAGACGATTATTTACCTAAATGAAAAGTGCGAAACAAATAGCTTTTCTAAACTTATTATTTATTGTTATTAATTGCTTTTGGATTATAATAATAGATGATAAGAAAGTATATGGATTATCCATTTATGAAACCTTTTCGACGAATTGGTCCTACCTTACTCCGCATATTTCGACTTTCAACATTTGGAAGGTGATTACTATTGGCTTGGTTCTGACAGCTGTTTTCTATTGTATTTTATTAAAAAGAGAAAGTGAAGAAGATGCTCCCTTAGCACAACAAATCGAAAAGTCTGGAAATTGGATGATAATAAACCAATTATTCTTGGGTATGAGTATGGTATTTAAAGTGAATAATTATTTGTTAATCGCGTATTTATGCAGTTTAGTGACATATTATTCGCTCGTGAAATTAAATATGATATTCACAATACGAGATGTTGATAATCCTACGTATATACATATTTTCACCAGAACTTCATTGGGCTTGTATAGCGGATGGTTTGTTTATTTATTAGGATTTAATGGAATCCCCACTTTAAATAAAATTTTAAGATTACCAGCCGACCACGACATCCTATTCTATCTTGCGCTAATTTTTATCCTAACCAGTTTTGGTTTTATTTGGTATAAAGCCATGCTTTGTAAACTACCAGCTATTTTGGTTGGATATACTACAGGTATTTTAGGATCTTATTATTACAATATGCAAAGCGAAACCTCCAACCTTAATCATACCATGATGCGATATACTTTTGTCCTGATATTATTTTGGTCAATTTTTACTGTGGTCTACTTAATCTATAAAAAACGAAAATTCTATTTAATGCAAGATTAGAAAGTAAGTTTCCACACCTTTACCAACTTATCGTCTCCAGCAGTACATAAAAGTTGTAACGAACTATTATATACAGCAGAATTAATGGATAAATGATGAGAATCTATACCTCTATCTCTAGAAATATTTTTCTGCAATTTAAATTCAGTATCCCAAACTTTGATAGTCTTATCACGACTTACTGTAGCAAAAATTGATTCACCTAACGGAATTATTCCATATACTGTAAACATATGCGGCGTCACTTCGGCTACTTTTGATAAATCAGTAACAGAAGTCTTATACATCTTGGCATCACGACCTCCTGAAATCAAGAAACCATCTACAAAAGCTAAACTTGTTACGGATTGCGTATGAATTGGAGCAGAATTAATTTTATGATAATCACGAGTATCAAATAAATGAATATAGCCATTCTTATCACCTACCGCTAGAGTCTGATTCTTTTCATCCAAAGCTAAACTACGAACTGTTGTATTTGATACTTTGAATGAATACAATAATTCAAAATTATCTAAATTCCACACGTAAGCTTTTCCATATTCATCGATTGCTAGCAACTCATTTTTGGTAAGAATAGCTTTAACTACAAAAGCCGCGCCTTTTTCAACTGCTAATTTCGCAACTAATTCAGGTTCAGATTTCCGAATAACCAAGATACCACCTGTTCGTAAAGTTGCGACTAACAAATCTTTCTCTGGAATAAAACATAAGTTATAAACAGAAGATGGTACTGTACACAAAACACGTTTGAACTTCATAGTATTCAAATCCCATTCAACAATTCCCTTATCATTACCTGCTGAATACAACAAACCATTTTGCTCATCAACAGCCAATGTATAAATAGGATTCTGATGTCCAATCAACGTGTTTTCTAATGTAACTTCTACCATATATATAAAATAAAAAGTGCCGTACGAAGATACGGCACTTTTATAAGAATATCATCTTAAGAATGTCTTACTGATGTCTACTTTCTAAATTTTTAGCGACAGTCTCTAACGAAAGACCTTTTGCACGTAATAATACAATTAAGTGAAACAGCAAATCTGACGCTTCATTAATCAAATCAGTTTCTGTTTCAGCTAAAGCAGCAATAACAGTCTCCACACCTTCTTCCCCTACTTTCTGTGCGATCTTATTAAGACCTTTTTTGCGTAAGCGGTTTACATAAGAATCTTCCGAAGGAAATTCAAAACGATTGTTCACAATACGTTCTAATTCCAACAAAAAGTTTTGATTATATTCTGTATTAAAACAACTGCGTGAACCGGTATGACAAGTAGGACCTACAGGCTCTGCTTTGATTAAAATAGTGTCTTGGTCACAGTCGATATGATAGCTTTTTACCAATAAAAAGTTACCACTCTCCTCACCTTTTGTCCACAATCTATTCTTCGTTCTGGAGAAATATGTAACTTTCTTTTCTTGTTGTGTCTTTTGCCAAGCCTCTTCATTCATATAGCCTAACATCAACACTTCTAATGTTTGAAAATCTTGGACAATTACTGGAACTAGTCCATTTCCTTTTTCAAAATCTATCATAGCTTTCTTTATTTTGCTGCCCTATATCTAAAAGGACTAAATCTATATCAACGTCATTTCGATAAGGAGAAATCTGTTATTAGATATCTCACTACACTTCGTTTCATTCGAAATAACGAATATTACCTAACAACAATACCGTTTTTACGTAATGTTTCTTTCAAGTCTGGAATCAATATCTCACCGTAGTGGAATACTGAAGCCGCCAAAGCAGCATCCACATTCGCTTGTTGGAATGTATCCACAAAATGTTGTTGATTTCCAGCACCACCTGAAGCAATCAATGGAATGTTAATCGTATCATTGATTTTCTTTAACAAACCATTATCAAAACCATTCTTAGTACCATCATGGTCCATCGAAGTCAATAAGATTTCGCCTGCACCACGACTCTCGGCTTCTTTAATCCAATTTTCTGTTTCGATGTCTGTTTTATCACGACCTCCGCGTAGGTGCACATAATTTTTCCCATCTACCAAGCGTGTATCCACCGCAACAACTACGAATTGTGTTCCGAAAGCTTTTGCCAAATCATCAATCAATTGCGGATTGCGAACTGCAGCCGAATTAATCGAAATTTTATCCGCACCACTATTTAACAAGATTTCAGCATCACGCATTTCGTTGATACCGCCACCAATTGTAAAAGGAATATTAACCTGACGAGCTACTGCTTTGACCAAGTCAATAGTAGTTTTACGCCTTTCGTGTGTCGCTGTAATATCCAAAAACACCAATTCATCAGCGCCTTGTTCCGAATATTGCCAAGCCAACTCCACTGGATCCCCCGCATCACGCAAGTCGACGAAGTTCACGCCTTTTACGGTACGGCCATCTTTGACATCCAAACAAGGAATGATACGTTTTGCTAGCATCTTAGAATTTAATTAATGCTTTCAAATTCCAATCTTTAATCTCTTCAATCGTGATTTTGTTTTCGTAAATCGCTTTACCAACCACTACTGATTCGATGCGCCCCAAATCGTTCAATTCTTCGATATCTTTCATCGAAGAAATACCTCCTGAAGCGATTAATTTGATAATTGGCGAGTGATCTAACAATTTTTTGTACAGCTCAACACCAGCGCCACCTAATTTTCCGTCTTTAGAAATATCAGTACACAAGAAACGGAAGAATCCTAATGCCAAACATTTATCAATATACTCAACCAATTTGATTGGTGAACTTTCTAGCCAACCTGAATATTTAATAACCTCATCTAATACATCAATCGCAATAACGATGTGATCTGCGTATTTGACAGGACCTTGATTTAAGGTTGCTAATTCTTCCAAGAAAGAAGGATTAGTAATCGCTTGCGTACCCACGATAACACGGTAAACACCTGCATCTACCAATTCTTTTACTTTCTCGATACTGCGTACACCACCACCATATTGTACCTTCATATCCGTTTTTTGGATAATTTCAAAAAGGTATTCTTGGTTGGAGAAATCGCCTTTAGCACCGTTCAAATCAATAATATGTACCATTTCAGTACCATTAGCATAGTAATTTTTGATTTGTTCTTCTAAAGAGATATCGTAAGTCGTCACGTCTTGGTAATTTCCTTCTCTAAGACGTACTACCTTCTTGTCTAAAACATCAATCGCTGGAATGATATACATAGTAATATTTTTATTTAATTAAAATTTAGAAAAATTTAATAACAACTGCTCGCCAAACTTACCCGATTTCTCTGGGTGAAATTGTACGCCATAAAAGTTATTTTTTTGAAATGCTGCCGCAAAATCCAAATCATACGAACATGTTGCCGCAACAGTCGATTCTTCGCGCTCTATAAAATAAGAGTGAACAAAGTAAAAGTAGCTATTATCTGGAATATCCGTAAAAAGTGGACTGTTGTTTTCTTCGCGAACACTGTTCCAACCCATATGCGGAACTTTAGCTCCTATACGTTTGTCAAAGTGTAACGTTTTAACAGGGAAAATGTTCAGCATATCTGCATTCCCTTCTTCCGAGAAAGAAGTCATCAGCTGCATGCCCACACAAATACCCAATACAGGTTTTTGTAATGCCAAAATGGTATCCACCAAGCCTGTATCCTGCAACTTTTTCATTGCAGCACCAGCATGTCCCACACCTGGAATAATAATGTGGCTATATTTTTCGAAGTCTTCTTGGGTATTAATCATTCCATGCTCTACTTGGATTCTATCCAACGCCGCCGTCAATGAAAATATATTCCCTGCTCCGTAATTTACAATTCCAATCATATTTATGAAGTAGTGAGTATTGCGTATTGCGTATCAAGACTAAATTGGCTAAGTACGCAATTCTCAGTACTCAATTCTCAATACTATAAAACTCCCTTCGTACTTGGCAACTGCATATTGTCTGCGTCGCGACGTACAGCTTTTTTGATTGACTTCGCAAAAGCTTTGAAAATCGCTTCTATCTTGTGGTGCTCGTTATCGCCTTCTGCTTTGATATTCAAATTTGATTTCGAAGCATCAGAGAATGATTTGAAGAAATGGAAAAACATTTCTGTCGGCATATCTCCGATTTTTTCACGTTTGAATTCCGCATCCCACACAATCCAGTTACGTCCACCGAAGTCTAAAGCTACCTGCGCTAGACAATCGTCCATTGGCAAGGTATAAGAATAACGTTCAATTCCACGTTTATCGCCTAAAACTTTCAAAAAGATTTCACCTAAAGCGATACCTGTATCTTCGATCGTATGATGCTCATCAATATGCAAATCACCTTTCGCTTTCACAGTTAGGTCAATAGCACCGTGACGTGCGATTTGGTCCAACATATGGTCGAAGAAAGGTAAACCTGTATCGATATCCGCTTTTCCCGAGCCATCCAAATTCAACTTGATATAAATATCAGTCTCATTTGTTTTGCGGTGGTGCTCGCCAGTACGTGTTCCTAATTTTAAGAATTCGTAAATCGCTTTCCAGTCCGAAGTTTCTAAAGCTATAAACTCCTCCGAAAATTCAACTCCTTCATGCTTACCCAACTCATCATTATTACGCAACCAGATAGCTTTAGCGTCTAAATTTTGAGCTAATTTCACATCATTTACGCGGTCACCGATGACGAATGATTCGGCCAAGTTATATTTTGTAGCATCAAAATATTCACCTAACATACCAATTCCTGGCTTACGTGTAGGTGCATTTTCATGCGGGAAAGTACGGTCAATATGTTCTTTGGCAAAAGTTACACCTTCACCAGCTAATGTTTCAATAATAAAATGATGTACTGGCCAAAAGTTCGCTTCAGGATGTGAGTCTGTACCCAAACCATCTTGATTCGACACCAATACTATTTCAAAATCCAGCTCCTTCGCAATACGCGGAAGATACTGCAATGCGCCTGGATAAAACTTCAATTTTGCAAAAGAATCTATTTGTTGGTCTTCGGGCTCTAAGATTAAAGTGCCATCACGGTCAATAAATAAAACTCTTTTAATCAAATCTGCCATGGTTAGTTATATATAAAATTGCTTGATAGCCTCTATTAATTTAACATTTTCGTCCGCTGTACCTACAGTGATTCGTAGACATCCTTCACACAACTCCACTTTCGAACGATCACGTACAATAATTCCTTTATTTACTAAGAAGTTATACAATTCACGTGGTTCTACCAATTTAGCCAAGATAAAGTTCGCATCAGAAGGTGTGATGTGGTGGATTTGCTCAATTGTTGCCAACGCTTCAACCAATTTTTCACGTTCTGCAACCGTATCTTTAATCCAAGTATTTACTTGTTCTACATTTCCCAAAGCTTCCAATACTAAGTCTTGTGTAGCTTGGTTGATATTATAAGGAGGTTTTATCTTATTAAATACAGCAATTATTTCTTTGCTGGCGAAAGCCATACCCAAACGTAATGCCGCTAATCCCCAAGCTTTTGACAAAGTCTGAAGAATAACCAAATTCGGAAATTCGTTCAATTCTTGTGTGAACGAACGTTGTTTTGAGAAATTGATATACGCTTCATCAATCACCACGATTCCGTCAAAATTCGTCAATACCGTTTCTATATCTTGGCGACGAATGCTATTTCCTGTTGGGTTATTTGGTGAACAGATGAAAATCAATTTTGTATTCGCATCAATTGCTGCCGCAATACCATCCAAATTCAACTGATAGTCTGGAGAAAGATTTACTTTACGAATCTCGACATCATTGATATTCGCAGAAACCTCATACATACCGTAAGTCGGCGGAACCAAAATCACATTGTCCACTCCTGGCTTACAAAAAGCTCTGTACAAAATATCAATAGCCTCATCGCTACCATTTCCTAAGAAAATATTGTCTGCTGGTACGCCTTTGATAGAAGAAAGTTTGCTTTTAACTTGATGCTGCAATGGGTCTGGATAGCGGTTGTAATGATGCGATAATGGTGAACCAAATGAATTTTCATTCGCATCCAACAATACCGACGCTTCTCCTTTGAACTCATCACGAGCGGAAGAATATGGGACCAATTTCTTGATGTTGTCCCGTAAAAGATTTTCTAAGTTAAAAGACATAATAAGAGCCTGTTAAAATTTTGGCGTAAAGATGGTGAAAAATCCACAAAAACGCTAGACATTATACCATTTTCCTTCTGAACTCAACTCTGTATTGACAAATTCTAATTTTGCCTCCTCAAGTAATGGAGTTAGTTCGCGGTAGCGGGCGGAGTAATGCCCAAGCAATAATTTTTTAGCTCCCACTTGTTTAGCGATTAGTGCAGCTTCTAAACAGGTGCTATGAAACGTTTCTATTGCACGTGGTAACATATCATGCATAAAAGTACTTTCATGATACAGTAAATCCACATTTTGAATGCTAGAAACATACGATTCGAATGCTCTTGTATCCGAACAGAATGCATAGCTGCGTGGTGCAGGTGCTGGTTTAGTTAATTCAGAAGCCTTATATACTGTTCCATCCAAATCCACACAGTCAATTCCTTTTTTTAACTGCTGAAAGAAAACAGTAGGCATATTGAGATGCTGGATTTTCTCACGGATCAACGAAGCGCTTCTTTGCGCCTCATCAAATCGGAATCCTGTGGTAGGAACTCGATGTTTCAAAGGAAATGAAGTAACACAAATCGTATTATTCTGAAAAATCAATTCTTCTTTTTCAGGATTAGTCGCATGAAAAATAAGATTGTATTGTAAGTATGTTTCCGAATGCTTCAGCTGAAGATTAATAATATCAATCAATGGCGCTGGACCATATAAATGAAGATCACTATAGCGACCGTGTAAGTTCATTGATGACAACAAACCTACTAATCCCAAATAGTGATCTCCATGTAAGTGACTGATGAAAATATGCGATATTTTATTGCTTTTTACACCATAACGGTGTAATTGCATTTGCGTACCCTCACCACAATCTATTAAGAATATCTGTTCATTGAAATTTATTATTTGGGCGGTTGGATGGCGTTCAAACATAGGTGTAGCCGAACTGTTCCCCAAAATCAAAACTTCAAATCTCATAAAATATTTATCCTCCTATTACGTCACGCTTAAGTTCATTCCCAAAAATCAAATCCTCCGCTGCGGCGATTGACTTCAGAATAGTAAAGTGTTGATCCAAACCTAAAGCTTTTAGCGTTTGCATCACTTGTGGATTAATATTTATAATGATAAAATCTCCACCAACAGCATGACACAAACGATGTGCTAAAAGTCCCATTCGGATACCCTCTTCGCTAATTTCCTTTACCAAATTAAGATCTAACACAATATTACGCTGTCCGGCGGTATTCCGCAACATGAACTCACCTTTTAAATAATTGGCAGCAACGCCATCAATAATTTCACGCAACGGTTCGATAACTACATATCGCTCGTGCTTATCAATTGTGTATCTCATAATGAAGTGTGTTGTTTTTTATAATTCCAATAATGCCTTATTGATATTACTTTCAACACGCGCTAATACTTCGCCATCAGCAGGATATTGGAATTTCTCACCTGTTATATGCTCATACAGCTCAATATAACGCTCAGAGATAGATTGAACAATTTCGTCAGTCATTTCAGGTACTTGTTGACCTTCTTTTCCTTGGAAACCATTCTCAATTAACCATTGACGCACAAACTCTTTAGAAAGTTGTTTTTGCGGTTCTCCATTGGCTTGTCTTTCCTCATATCCTTCTAGGTAGAAATAACGCGATGAATCTGGTGTATGAATTTCGTCCATTAAATAGATTTTTCCATCCTTCTTACCAAACTCATATTTCGTGTCTACTAATATCAGTCCTCTTTCTTTAGCAATTTCCGTACCTCTTTGGAATAATGCATGCGCAAATTTCTCTAATTGCTCGTAATCCTCTTGACTTACAACCCCTTGCGCGATAATATCTTCTTTTGAAATATCTTCGTCATGACCTACTCCAGCCTTAGTTGTTGGGGTAATAATAGGTTCTGGAAACTTATCGTTTTCTTTCAAACCTTCTGGTAAAGTTACACCACACAATTCGCGACCACCATCGCGGTAGATACGCCAAGCATGACCTGACATATAACCACGTATCACCATCTCCACTTTGAATGGTTCACACATATGACCTACTGTAGCCGAAGGATCTGGTACTGAAATCACCCAGTTTGGGAGAATATCTTCCGTAGCTTTTAAAAACTTAGCAGCAATTTGATTTAACACCTGCCCTTTGTAAGGAATTGGTCTAGGCAATACCACATCAAAAGCCGAAATACGGTCTGATGCGACCATTACCAAATACTCATTGTCAATCGTGTAAACATCTCTTACCTTACCTCTGTAAAAAGCAGTTTGTTTGTCAAACTGAAAATTAGTTTCTTTTATCGCACTCATCTTATTTAATATGACATCTTGTGATGTCTTGTATATTTATTTATTATTGTTCAAATCTCCGTAAGCTTCCAAAATACGTTTCACCAATTTGTGACGTACCACATCACTCCCTGTTAGGTGGACGATGTCAATCCCTTGGATGCCATCTAATATCTTCACAGCTGTGGCTAAACCAGATTGATTTTTCTTAGGTAAGTCGATCTGTGTCAAGTCACCTGTTACAATAAATTTGGCTGTAGGTCCCATACGCGTTAGAAACATTTTCAATTGCATATCGGTAGCATTTTGAGCCTCGTCTAAAATCACAAAACAGTTGTCCAGTGTACGGCCACGCATGAAAGCTAAAGGCGCAACTTCGATAGTTCTGTTTTCCAAATAACCTTTCAACTTTTCAGCAGGAATCATATCGTCAAGGGCATCGTACAAAGGTCTCAAATACGGATCCACTTTCTCTTTCAAATCTCCAGGCAAAAAGCCTAGATTCTCTCCTGCTTCCACAGCCGGACGAGTTAAGATAATACGTTTTATTTCCTTATTGCGCAAAGCACGAACAGCTAACGCTACTGCTGTATATGTTTTACCCGTACCTGCAGGACCAATAGCAAACAAAATATCATTCTTATTGATACTATCCACCATCTTACGTTGGTTTGGCGTACGCGCACGTACAATTAGCCCATTAGGACCATAGACGATGGGTTCACCTTTCAATGCTGCAGAAGCATCTGTCTTTTCTTTTTCAGCAACTGATTCCGCACTTGGTTTAACGCCCAAAAGTTCTTCTAATTGAATAGGCTCAAGATTGTGGTATTTAGAAACGTGATCTATAATGGTAGAGAATACAGTTTCAAAAGATTTCTGTTCATTATCTTCACCTAGCACCTTAAGTTCTGTACCCCTAGCTATCAAACGCAATTTTGGGAATCTTTCTTTAATAGACTCAAAATTCTCGTTTTGCGCACCCCAAAGCGAAGCTAAGTTGACGCCGTCCAAATTGATTATTAATTCACCCAAACTTTTATATTTTTAGTGTAATGGTTTCATAGTAAAGATAAATATCTTTGTTTACATCGATAAATGATTTTTATCTTACTAAACAAAAATACAAACTAATATTCTGACTCTCACTAATTCTAAAAAATATTCATTATTTTGAAGAAATATGAGGTATTAACATGGGTAGTTTTTATACCTTTGTAATCTGTTTTTAGAAAATATTAAGGAATAGCTATAGCGCGTCTCTCTTAGCGCACTAACAAACAAACATGAGTGTAATTACATTAACAACTGATCTTGGGTATCGCGATTTTTATCAAGCGGCACTTAAAGGAAGCATCATCTCTTTGCTTCCTGATGTCAGATTAATTGATATCACGCATGAAATCCCTTCATTTAATATTCAAAATGCGGCTTTTGTATTGCAAAATGCCTATCATTATTTCCCGAAAAACACCGTTCATCTTATCGGTATAGACACAGTATTTCAAGAAGGTAGTCGTTATATTGCCATGAAATACAACGGACATTATTTCGTAGGTGCCGATAATGGTATTTTCAGTATTATTTTGGGTGAAGACCAAGCAGAAGAATTGTATGAAATTGAAATCATGCAAGATCTTCGCTTCTTACATTTTCCTTTGGCCGATATATTAGTTAAAGCAGCTTGTCACATCGCTTCGGGAAAAGATATTGCCGAGCTGGGAACTAAAATTGATGCGCCTCTTCAAAAGGTAACCTTACTCCCTATTATAGAAGGAAATATTATCAAAGGTCACGTCTCCTATATTGATTCTTTTGGCAATGTAATCAGCAATATCAGTAAAGATTTGTTCAATCAAGTCCAAAAAGGACGTAATTTTATCTTGCACTTCAAGCGTAACGAGACCATCAACAAAATGAGCTGGCATTACAATGAAGTTTCCGAAGGTGAAAAGCTATGTCTTTTTGGAATATCCAACTTCCTAGAAATCGCTATCAACAAAGGTAACGCCAGCACTTTATTGGGACTTTATCCCGATGAAATGATTATGATTGAGTTTATATCTTAATTAAAACCCAAATCCCAGCATAACAGATAACCGATGCATATGATACTTATCATAAGAGTAGTTATCATATCCTTGTAGGAGTGAATTATCAGCATTCCACAATACAGGTGAATCTTCAGTCCACCGGTAGTTGTAATAATTATCTTCTTTTAAAACTTGGTATTTGTAACCAATTGCCAAACTAAAATATTCTTTATTTCGTTTGGATTTCCAATGTATCCCAAGTTGAGGAGAAGCGAGCACACCTCCTTCATAAGATATTTTGGAGAGATTAGACACTTCTTTCTTATTCAAATTAATACCATACCCTAAATCAAAAGCTCCAAATAATGATGTCCTTTTTTCTGGTTTTAATATATATTTAGCTTGAATAAATATGGGTATTAACTTGAACGTTTTATCATCCACTTCATTGAACATATATTGCTCATAGCCACTTCCTATTCCAAAATAGGCACTTGGTGAAATATCATAAGAACTTATTCCTCTAAAGGAATACCCCAACTCTTTTGTAGCAACGCCGTAAGTTAAAATTCCACCTTCAAGCTGGGTTAAATATTTTTTTGTCTGTCCATAACCAGAACTAATCCCCATCAAGATCAGAATCAAATAAAGAGAAATGCGCATATTAATCTTGAATAGGTTTTACAGATATACAACTTAATAATTTCAAAGACTTTTTGTTCGAATAATCATATTGACACACACCCTTCTCTCCTATTATGATTAAGGATTTTGGACCTGGAATCACATCAGTGCTGTTTAATTGAGACAGATGCTCGATTGGCGAATAGCCGATATTGTTTACATCCGACGCCTCAAAACTTTTAAATCCATATTTACCTTCACAGATATACAATACATCTCCTGACAATCCTAAGCCATGAGGATTTTGCATTTGAAAAGTCTTCACTAATTTGGGGGCTTTCAAATCTTTAATATCTACTACTTCTAAAACATTTACAATGCCTGCGCAAACTGCACCTGTGCGCAACGTGACAAAAGCATAATCGTCATTTACCACGACAGGATCGCAAGCACGAACGTGCTCATATCTCGATAATTCTTTTGGTGCTGAAGCATCTTCGATATTATAAATATACATCCCTGAATTTGTTCCGATGAAAAGATTGTCTTTATAAGGAAAGATGGTTTCGATACCCCACCCCAACTTAATATTTTTCTTAAATGATGGTTTCGTTTTGTCCGAAACATCAAATAAGTTCATAGATGAATGATCTACAGCATACAAGTGTTCATTGGCTAAGGTAAATCTCGCCATCGAACCTCCTTGACCATAACTTCCTCCACCATCGGAATTGGAGTAATTCACTGTCTCTTTATAATAGTTTATATAAGGATTATAAGTCCGAAAGTATTCTCTACTCACTACCGTATCCACATACCTCACCACTACACTGTTCAATGTTTGATTTTCATAATCATATTGATAGACATTCTTGAAAACCTCTTCAATACGATTCAATAATGTTGGTTTTGTAGGATTAGATAAATCAAAGGCTAATAAATCTACATAGCTATCTGCATAAAGCACGTTGTCTTTTACAGCCATGTCCACATTTCCAGGAATATTCAAGAAAGCAACTGCGCTTGGATTGGAAGGGTTTACATTATTAAAAATATGAATCCCCTTCATTGGCTCATTTATGAATAAGTAATCCTTGAAAATATAGATTTTACCTGTTTGCTCGATAGCTTGCGGCTCGACTACTGATGTCATTTGAGTGCGAATAACCGACATCTTTTCAAAGACAGGCAAACGAGTTTTGAAATAAGTATTACTCTCCACTTTGTCGCAACCCAGCAATACGCTCATAGCAAGCCCAATAAATAAAAAAGATTTTATTAAATTCATAATCTGGTTGTTTAGTATATCTGTAAAACGATATACATTTTTGGATTGCTACAATCCAAAAAAAAAATTAAACTAAACCTAAACAGTCAAGTCTTAATCAAGAACAAAATCGTAACAAATGAAAAACTTGCTTTTTGCACTTTTAATTTTATTCACCACTACAACTTCTTTATTAGCTCAATCTCCTTTAGACAATTCCACTTCTTTCGAGGATCAACGCAAGCGTGTCAATAATCTACTAAATGCACGTAATCAGAAATTTGGAGAATATGATGTTTCACTTCAACAAAAGACTGGAATTTTTGGTCTCTTCAAATCCAAAAATGACATGCAGAAATCCATTGATATTTTAAAACAAATCGTCGTCACAGACAATAATATTTTCATAGAAACACGCAAACTTTTGGATCTAAAAGACAGTGAAAAAGAACGCTATGAGCAGCTGGCGAACGAATATGATCAGCAAGTCACAGCCTATATGAAAACAATCTCAAAATTGCAGGCTGAAAATGACAAGTTAAAAGATAAAATCAAATCATTGGAAGAAGAAGATCTCAATAGCAGCAAGTATATTTATGTATTTATTTTGATAATAGTTGCACTTATTTTGGGTTTACTATACCAATACAAGCAATTGAAATCGAAAAATGTGACGAAAGTCTGATGTCATCCATTGGGAATATATGTACATTTGTCGCCATTAAATAAGCATTGAGTTAACGAAAATGGCTAGACAAAGACTGAATAGTGGCAATACCCAAGCTGAAGAATTACCAAAACCAAAAATTAGCAAGGAACTAGTAAAAAAAGCTTTAGAAATTTTTACATACCTGAAGCCTTTTAAGTTCAAGTTTGCTATGGGGATGGTATTTTTGGTACTTTCAAGCTTGACAATGCTAACGTTTCCAGCTTTGCTAGGAGCCATGATCGATGCAGCTCAAGGAAAGCAAATCTATCCGTGGTTAGAGCCAAGCGTTTTTTACATTGGCGCTTTATCTTTGAGTATTTTATTATTCATGTCGATAATGTCTTTCTTTCGCATTCGACTATTTGTAGAAATTGCAGAGAAAGCTCTAGCCCACATCAGACGTGATTCTTACCTAAAACTTATAACTCTTCCTGTCGATTTTTTTGCAAATAGAAGAGTTGGGGAATTAAACAGCAGATTATCTTCTGATTTATCTCAAATCCAAGATACGTTAACAACGACTTTAGCTGAAATAATCAGACAAATGTTAAGCCTTTTGATCGGTGTGTTATTATTGGTTTGGGTTTCACCAAAATTGGCCTTAATGAATTTAAGTATATTACCAATTTTGGTAGTTACAGCAATTTTCTTCGGAAGATTTATTCGTAATCTATCACGCCAAACTCAAGATCAGTTAGCGGATTCCAATAGTATAGTACAAGAAACCTTATTAGGTATTTCCAATGTTAAAGCGTTTGTAAATGAATTTTATGAAGCACAACGATACAGCAAAAAATTAGATAATGTGGTGAAGCTAGCTATTAAAGGTGCTACTTTCAGAGGCTTGTTCGCTTCATTTATCATCTTCTGTATTTTCGGTGCTGTAATCGCGGTAATTTGGTATGGTGCATCCTTAGTCTCTACTGGCGAAATAACAGTAGGTGATTTAACCACTTACATTTTGTATTCCATGTTTGTAGCTGGTTCTATGGGAAGCTTCCCAGAATTATATGCTGGTATTCAAAAAGCATTGGGAGCAAGTGAACGTGTGATTGAGATTTTGAATGAGAAGACCGAAAACATCATCGTTAACGAGGATAACAAAGACATCATTAAACCTATTGCGGGTAAGTTGACATTTTCTTCTGTACAATTTGCTTATCCATCTAGACCTGATATTAATATTCTAAAAGACATTTCATTTATAGCTAATGCGGGAGATAAGATAGCAATTGTGGGGCCTAGTGGCGCTGGTAAATCTACTATTGCCTCTTTAATCTTACAATTCTATAATCCTACGAAAGGCCAAATCTTATACGATGATTTGGACGCTTCTCAATATTCATTAACCGATATTCGTAATCAAGTGGCTATCGTACCTCAAGATGTCCTCTTATTTGGAGGAACTATTCGTGAAAACATCAATTACGGCCGTCTGGATGCCAATCCTGAAAGTATTATTGAAGCTGCAAAACGCGCGAATGCACACGACTTCATTATGGGTTTTCCAGAAGGATATGATACTATTGTAGGCGAACGTGGGGTAAAATTATCTGGCGGACAACGTCAACGCATTGCTATAGCAAGAGCTTTATTAAAAGATCCTTCCATTTTAATCTTAGATGAGGCTACTTCTGCCTTAGATTCAGAATCCGAAAGATTAGTTCAAGAAGCTTTAGAAGAGTTGATGAAAAATCGTACTTCTATTATCATCGCTCACCGACTATCTACCATTAAAAATGCAGACAACATCGTTGTAGTAGAAGACGGTGTAGTAGCAGAGTTTGGTAATCACGATGAATTATTAGCTAAAGGGTCAGGACTTTACCATCATTTATACACTTTACAATCCGCTAAACGCACAGTGGAAAGTTAAATAATGTTAATGCAATAATCTCAAAACTTTTTGGAATGATGCTTGTTTTATAAAGACACTAAATAGGTAGTCATTATATATACATTCAAAATTTCAATATTATGAAAAATAAAAACGGATTAGTAGCATTTGCATTATTAGGTCTTGCGGTGGGTACAGCTGCTTATTATTTATTAGCGACAGAAGACGGTAAAAAAACTTTAGATAAAGCAAATTGTGGCATCAAAGATTTAACGAAATCCCTAAAAGAGCTTTCCAAAAAAGAATCTAAAAAAGCTTCAAAATTGGCTGCAAGTGCAAAAGAAGAATTAGAAAATCTTAAATCAAAAGCGAAAGACGCAAGTAAAAGTGTATTAGACAAAGTATCTGACAAAGCTTCTTCATGGGCAAACAAAGCTTCAGATGCTGCGCAAGGATTAGCTAATCAAGCAGAAGATATTGCTGACAAAGCAAAATCAGATATTTCGAACGCTTAATCTAGCATTCAATCGGCTAATTTCAAATTATGTGTATCTTTGTAGCACATGAGTCTTTTGAAAGAAGTCAAAACTTTAGTCCATAAAGATCTTATCTTAGAATGGCGATCAAAACATGCTATCAATAGCATATTTCTATATGTAGTATCTACAGTTTTTGTTTGCTATCAAGCATTCAAAACTGTAGATAATGCTTTAATGTGGAATGCCCTTTTTTGGATTATTCTACTTTTTGCCTCTATTAATGCTATAAGTCGTTCTTTCGTCCAAGAAAGTCAATACCGACAACTGTATTATTATTCTATTACAGGCCCCAAAGCAATCATTCTTTCGAAAATTATTTATAACACTATTCTCATGGTGTTACTGTCTATTATTGCTTATTTCACCTATTCTGTAATCTTCAAAAACCCTGTTGGTGATGCCCTACTTTACTTTGTAGCGGTTTTGTTAGGAAGCATCAGTTTTGCTACAGTCTTTACGATGGTATCTGGCATTAGTTCTAAGACAGGCAATAATAGTACTATAATGGCGATTCTGGCTTTCCCTGTCATTATACCTTTACTAATCGTATTGATTAAGTTGTCGAACAATGCATTACAAGGATTAGATCGCGGAATTAGCTACGGTGAAATAGCGGTATTACTCGCAATTAATGTCATAACTATTACTATTTCTTTATTGTTATTTCCTTACCTTTGGAGGGATTAAAATTATTAGTAAATAATGAGAAAAAATTGGTGGAAAATCCTTGCGGCGTGTATGGTAAGTGCGTCTGTTGTCGCTGGTTTTATCGGTCCTGTACCCGAGCTTCACATTCTAAATGAATCCATTCGTAACGTTTATTTTCACGTGCCTATGTGGTTTACCATGTTGACACTGTATTTGATCTCTGTAATAAACAGTATCAAATATTTGAATAGTGGAGACATAAAACATGATATGCTTGCAGTCGAAGCTGTGAACACAGGAATTATTTTCTGTGCTTTCGGTCTTTTGACAGGTATGCAATGGGCAAATATTACCTGGGGAGAGCCATGGCCAAATGATCCGAAATTAAATGGTTCGGCTATCGCTACATTAATGTATTTGGCGTATTTGGTATTGAGAAATGCCTTGGATGAAGAACAAAAACGCGCTAAAATATCCGCTGTATACAACATCTTCGCCTTCCCTATAATGGTCGTATTGTTGTACATCTTGCCCAAATTAACAGATTCTTTGCATCCAGGAAATGGTGGCAACTCCACATTTGGAGACTTAGACATGGACAATTACATGCGTCCTGTATTTTACACAGCTGTAATTGGCTGGATATTGACTGGTTCATGGGTTTGTACATTACGTTACAGACTACGTCTATTAGAAAACAAAGCAAATAAAATTCAATAAATAGTAGAATGAAAAAAATTAGCCTTGCATTAGCATTCGTGCTATTCTCTATATGCACTTTTGCTCAAGACAACACGGTAGAAATGGCTACAGGATTGAGAAGTTCGGGAAAGATTTGGGTTGTAGTCGGCGTAATCTTGACAATTGTAATTGGTATGTATATTTATTTATTCACCATTGACAAAAAAGTAAAAAAATTGGAAGACAAATAGTCTTTCCAATTTTTTGATTTGCCAAAACTATGATTATCAATCAACACAGAAAATTCACCCCTATCAACATATTTTGGGTATGTGCCGTGGGAACTATACTGTGTTTGGGAGCTTTTTTTCATTTGCCTGCAGAACTCAAACCTTTCTTTCTAGAACCTGCTGTTGATAATCTCCTTAACATTGAATTTGGAAAAAATCTTGAACCTCAATCTAATGTGTTAATCACATTAGTCTTGACGTTGTTACAAGCTTTTCTCCTCAATAAAGTTATCAACCACTTCAATTTTTTAGGCAAACCTACTTTCTTAACAGCACTGATGTTTATGACATTAGTGAGTTTGTTTTTGCCGTTTTTGGTGCTATCTCCTACGTTGATTTGCAATTTCATCACTATATGGATGATGGGCAAATTATTCAATATGTATAAACAAGCTGATGTCAAAACGTTGATGTTTGATTTGGGTATGATTGTAGCTTTAGGAAGTCTGATTTACTTTCCATTCATCGTCATGCTGATGTTGTTATGGATAGCTTTAATCATATTCAGACCTTTTATATGGCGTGAATGGGTAACACCTATTTTGGGCTTTAGCGTGATCTATTTCTTATTGGGCGTGGCTTATTATTGGGTGGATCGATGGGATGAATTCTTGGAAATATTTAAGCCTTTCGTCAATTCCTTGCCTACTGGACTAAAGGTTGATTATCACGATTATTTTGTTGTTTTTCCTGTAGGAATTGCAATGTTATTGTTTCTTTTGGTCTTGAAAGATCAATATTTCAGAAGTATAGTTCATATCAGAAAAGCCTTTCAATTGTTGTTCTATATGCTACTTTTGATTATTGGATCATTTTACCTGAATAGCCAAATTACAATTAACCATTTTTTATTATGTGCGCCGCCGTTGGCTATTTATTTGGCCTATTATTTTGCCTACGCTAAAATAAAATGGCTTTATGAAAGTATTTACATTATAATCGTTGCAACAATTATTTATTTCCAATTTATGTAATGAATTAATATTTAAATGATTAACCTTTTTTAACAAAATAGACTCAGGTATTCATTTAAAAATAAATAGTTTTGTATCCAATAAAAGTTAGTATTATTATTGACCTAACAGTATAAAAGAATAGTCCAATATCGGATTTTAATAAATATATGTATAGACAGTCAAACATATTGAGTGCCAAAAAAGCGATAAAAGTTATGCTCGGAACAGCATTGTTGTTGTCGGGAACACAGACTTTCGCTCAAGAAACTACTTCGCATTCGCCCTATTCTAAATTTGGTATTGGGCAGATGCGCGAAGATTTGTTGCCACAAACACGTTCCATGGGTGGTATTTCTACTGCCGTAAGATATCAAGCTGGTTTGCCTATTCTGAACATCGCCAATCCTGCAAGTTATTCAGGATTGAACAGAACCATTTTGGACGCAGGTCTTTACGGAAATATCACGCAATTGAATAAAGGTACTGCGCAAGACAACACAGCGGACTTTGCCTTTTCACATTTTGGATTTGGTTTTGCTGTTGCACGTAATCATGGTATTGCGTTTGGATTGATGCCATACTCTGATCTGGGTTACAACATCACTGAAACTCGTACCATGGGAACAATCACTACCCGCCAATCAAAAGAAGGTGAAGGTGGTCTGAATAAAGCTTTTGTAGGTTATGGTTTTTCTCCTTTCAAAGGATTCAGTATCGGTGGTAACGCAGGTTTTCTATTTGGTGAATTAAAAGATAATCTTACTGTAAGTTTTCCTTACGATTATAATTCTTTAAATGCTAAGAGTCAAGTGACACGTTTGGTTCGTGGTTTAATCGTAGATTATGGTGCACAATATTCATTTCCTGTTAGCAAAAAGCACAATATAACTTTAGGCTATTCCGGGTCGCTTAATAACACAGTAAAAGAGAATACTTCGCAGTTGATCACGCGTACGCAACCATCTTTGGATGAAGACTTCGAAAATGTAGCCTTAGATTCTCTTCCTCAAGTAGGCGATAGAACACGTAATATCAACCTTCCAATGAAACATAGCGTGGGTATTACAGTATCTAAAGGTTATGATTGGATGATTGGCGCAGATTTCAAATACGCAGATTGGACTGAATACCAAACTCGTGCCGGCGAAGCACCTCTAGGCAAAAACTACGGTGTTGCTTTAGGTGGTCAATGGAAACCAGATGCTAGTTCAAATAGATATTGGGATATCGTGGATTATAGATTAGGCGTAAGATATAATCAAGGACACATCACGACCAACAGTACACGTATAGATGATATGGCAGTAACAGTAGGTTTTGGTCTTCCTCTTCCTGAAACAAATTTTGGCCGTACTTCTTCTAGAATTAATATTTCGGCTGAATTTGGTCAACAAGGTACATTGAACAATAACATAGTGCGTGAGCGCTATATCAATATTAGTGTAGGATTTAATATCAATGATCTTTGGTTCCAAAGAAGAAGCTATGATTAATAAATTCCGCAAACAAAATATGGCATCCCTATTCGCTTTGTGTGTAATAGGGATTTTGCTGTTTACGGCCTGTGAGAATGAGATGAAGGATATTAATGCGATTGAAAACATCAAAGCCGAAGAAGCTGTCGATTTATATAAAGATGTTAAAATCATATATAGCGATTCCGCAGTCGTAAAAGCACAGTTGACAGGTCCTGAAATGAAAATCTATCACGATACCACGCAAGGCAAGAACAACAATTACGAATTCGAGAAAGGCCTCCAAATTATTTTTTATGATGCTACTGGAAAAGAAACCCAAAGAATTCGTTCGGATTACGGAATTCAGCGTGCTTTACAAGGCATTACGGAGTTTCGCAAAAATGTGGTTATCAATATGGCTGATGGTTCTGTGATCAAATCTGAAGAGATTTTTTACGACGAAAACCAAAAGATATATTACAACTCTGTACCCATTACGATGGATTTTAAGGACGCTAGAGGTAGTATGCAAGCCACTTCTTTCCGTTCAGATACAGATTTTAAAAATATCCAAGGTGAAAATATGACAGGTTTTTATCTACCATCCAACAATAGCCAGCTACCTGCTTTTGGGCAATAAAATCTGGTATAACAAAAAACTAAAAAAGATGTTTTGAATTAGCATATATTTTATATGCTTTTTTTTTATAAAAATTGTATCTTGCGCCTTGTTTAAAAACAAAGTCAATTAAATAACTAAAGAACAAACACATAAATACAAATTACGGAATATGGGATTAATGGGTAATTTGCGTAACCGCGCGGGATTAGTAATCTTCGTTATCGGTTTAGCAATTGTTGCGTTTTTGCTAGGTGATGCTTTAAGATCAGGAGCACCATTTTGGGCTCAAAAGCAAAATGAAGTAGGGAACATCAATGGAAACAGTATCGATTACCAACATTTTAATGCGTTGGTAGAGCAAACTTCCAATCAGTATCAACAACAAATGGGAGGTGCTGAAACACCGCAAATCAAAAATTTTGCTGTTCAGCAAGTTTGGAATCAAATGGTTTCTCAAGAATTGTTGAATTCTGAAATTGAAAAAGTAGGTATTACATTAGGGAAAAAAGAATTGAATGATTTGATTTCTGGTCCAAATCCAGCACAACAAATCGTACAGGCTTTCACTAATCCTCAAACTGGTCAATTCGATAGAACTTATTTAGCTCAAGTAATTACTGAAGCAAAATCAAATCCTCAAATTGCTCAACAATGGGAAAGCATGTTAGAGCAAATCCGTTCACAAAGATTAGCTGAAAAATATTCCAATTTAGTAGGTTCATCTGTATACGTTACAGCATTAGAAGCACAAGATGAATACACAGCTAAAAATAAATTGGCTAATTTCAAATATGTTCTTTTGGATTACTCTTCTGTAAACGAGGCTGAAATCAAATTAACTGAAGCTGATTACAAAGAGTATTACGATAAAAACAAAAACTTATTCAGAAACGAAGAAGAAACTCGTGCTGTAGAATATATTTTGATCGATGCAAGACCTACGAAAAAAGATTCAGCGGCTACTCTCGCATCTATCCAATCATTAAAACAAGAATTAAGCGCTTCGAAAAATGATTCTTCATTCGTAACTATTAATTCGGACAACAAAGCGCCTGTTACTTACTACAAAAAAGGTCAATTAAGCGCAGCTTTAGATTCAGTGGTATTTAATGTACCTGTAGGTACTACAGTAGGCCCTTACGCTTCAAACGGTCACTATGAGATCGCAAAAGTAATAGATTCTAAATTCAGTGCTGATTCAGTAAAAGCAAGTCATATCTTGTTAAACGCAGCTGCTGAAGGTGGTGTTGAAAAAGCAAAAGCGAAAGCTGATTCGATCAAAGGCTTATTAGCAAAAGGCGAAAAATTCGAAACTTTAGCTATTGAATTTAGCCAGGATCAAGCAAGCAAAGTAAATGGTGGTGATTTAGGTACATTTACAAGAGGTCAAATGGTTCCTTTTGAAGAAGCTGCTTTCAACAATAAACCTGGTGATGTTGTCGTAGTGGAATCTCAATTCGGTGTTCACGTATTGAAAATTGAAAAACATATCGGTAACTCTAAAATCGTTAAAGTTGCTGTAGTTGATAAAGCAATCGTAGCAGGTAAAGAAACTACAGATGCAGCTTATACAAAAGCAAACAACATCCTTTCGGAAATTAACAGCAAAAACTTTGCTGATGTTGCTAAAAAACATAATTTAACTGCAGAAAGATCTGTCCGCCTACGTGCTATGGACAATACGTTAAATGGTGTTGAAGTTCCTAGAGAATTAGTAAGATGGGTGTATGAATCAAAAGCTGGCGACGTAACAGACAAAATTTTTGAATCAAACGATCACTTTATCCTTACTAAAACTGTATCTGTAAGCCCTAAAGGTATCCAACCATTAGAAGCTATCAAATCAGAAATTCAATTGGGTGTAACAAACCTAGTGAAAGCGCGTATGTTGAAAGAAAAAATGAATAACGCGTTGAATGGTGCTACATCGATTGATCAAGTAGCTCAAAAATTGGGTAAATCTGCTATCAATGTTGAAAACATCGTATTAGCTAACCCAGTAATTCCTGGTGTTTCTTTCGAAAGCGCAGTAGTAGGTACTGTATTTGGTTTACAACCTAACAAACCTTCAAAAAGCATCGAGGGTACGCAAGGCGTTTACGCTGTTCAAGTTTCTAGCTTTGTAAATCCTAAAGAGATGGTAGAATCTGAACGCAAAGCACAACAAAAACAATTGTTGGCAGCGAAACAACAACGTTCATGGGGATCTATCTTTAAAGCGTTGATGGACAATGCTGATATTGATGACAATCGTATTAGATTTTATTAAGATATTATAATTATTTTTATAGCCGAACACCTAAGGTGTTCGGCTATTTTATTTTTAGAGAATATGGAAATTCAAGAAAACATTGTCAACAAGGTAGCTCAAAGTGGGTTGTTAACGATAGATTTGGCAAAGTATTCACCAAATCAGGAAGATATCATCGTATACGATATAAAAAATAATTTATTTCACGGACTTATATTACGTGAAAAAGATTTCCGTGATTTTGTAAAAGAACACGATTGGTCTCAATATCAAGATAAGCATATCGGAATCACGTGCTCCACTGACGCTATTGTACCGACATGGGCATATATGATTCTGTCGAACAAATTAACACCTTTTGCTAAATCCATTACTTTTGGAACAAAAGATGATGTAATTCGCGAACAATATACTTTAGCTATCAATGCTATTGATTATTCCCAATATCAGGATCAGCGTGTAGTAGTAAAAGGTTGTGGGGATATATTCATTCCCGAAAGTGCTTTCGTCACTTTTACTTCACGCCTTACTCATGTAGCCAAAAGCATCATGTACGGTGAACCGTGTTCTACTGTACCCGTATTCAAACGCAAAAGTTAAACTATTTGACTACCAGACTGTCCTATTTATATGAAAAAATTTTACGCAGCATTATTACTTCTTTTTACTGGTTTAACCCTTGGGTATAGCCAGACTTTGCCTTATCTTAAAGAACCAACATTCAAAGAAGGTGAAAAATTATCTTATAAACTGAAATACGGGATTCTTTCTGCCGCAAATGGCGTGCTTTCGGTTAACAAATCGAAATTACAATTCAGCAACAAGAATGTATTTCATTTAAGTGCTTATGGACAGACTTCTTCAGGTTTCTCAATTTTTTATACGGTAAAAAATAAATATGACAGTTATATTGATGGTTCGACCTACCAACCTTATTTGTACACGGAAGATATTCACGAGAACAGTTATACGCGTAAGGAATATGCAACTTTTGATCACCGGAATCATACGGTAAAAGGTGCTAAAGGAACTTTCAAAAGCCCTTCATCTCAATTATTTGATTTAGTTTCCGCCTATTATTTTGCAAGAAACCTGGATTTAGCTTCGCTCAAATCGGGTGACTCGTTCAAAATACCTTATTTCTTAAATGATGAAGTTGCTGAGTTGCGTGTGACTTATGTGGGAACCGAAAAAATCAAAACAGCATTAGGTACATTAGATTGTATCAAACTTAATCCAGAAATTAAGCCTGGACGTATTTTCAAAAAGGATAGTAAATTATATCTTTGGGTGACCAATGATGGAAACAGAATACCCGTAAAGGCACAGGTGGAAATCTTAATCGGCTCAGTAACAATGGAATTAACAAAAGCTGATGGTCTGAAGTACGAATTAGGGAAAAAAGTAAGTTATTCAAAATAAATAAATTAATGATTGAGGTTGGTAATGTACTTGTGCATGAAGATATTATAAACAATGATTTTGTTTGCAATATATCGAAATGTAAAGGTATTTGTTGTGTAGAAGGTGATGCTGGAGCACCACTAAGAGAGTCAGAAAAAGCGATACTTGAAGAGATTTATCCGAAAGTAAAACATTTGATGACAGAAAAAGGAATTGAAGCGGTAGAACAATACGGAACAAGTGTTATTGATGCTGATGGTGATCTAACGACTACCTGTGTTGACGGTAATAAGGAATGTGCTTACGTTACCTGGGAAAACGGAATAACAAAATGTGCTATTGAAAAAGCATATGAATTAGGGGATGTAAGTTGGAAAAAACCAATTTCTTGCCATCTCTATCCTATCCGTACTACACATTATCCCGAATTTGATGTACTACATTACGATCGTTGGCACATTTGTCATGACGCGTGTACCTTTGGCAAAGAACTTAAAGTACCCGTGTACAAATTCCTCAAAGATCCCTTAATACGCGAATATGGTGCGGAATGGTATGCTGAATTAGAAAAATCAGTTGAATCCATCTAGTGTAATTTTGCTATATTAGTTAACTATAATTGATGCTTATTGGTACGTACCATTTTTCATGCGAAGTTTAAAAGAAATACAAAAACCCATAGCCACAGAAATAGCTTCTTTCGAAAGAAAGTTTAAGCAATCTATGCAGAGTTCTGTGCCGCTATTGGATATTATAACTCAATATCTTTACAAACAAAAGGGCAAACAAATGCGTCCTATGTTTGTTTTTTTTGCGGCAGGCCTTTGTGGTACCATCAATGAGTCAACGTATCGTGGTGCTTCGTTAGTGGAGTTACTTCATACAGCATCTTTGGTTCATGATGATGTTGTGGATAATGCCAATGAACGTAGAGGCCTATTTTCGGTTAATGCGTTATGGAAAAATAAAGTAGCCGTGTTGGTGGGTGACTTTCTGTTGGCGAAAGGATTATTACTTTCCGTAAACAACAGCGAACTGAATCTCTTAAAGATAGTTTCTCACGCCGTAGAGCAAATGAGTGAAGGCGAGTTGCTACAAATTGAGAAAGCACGCAAATTGGACATTAAGGAAGAAATCTATTACGAAATTATCCGTAAAAAAACAGCTTCATTAATTGCATCATGCTGCGCGTCTGGAGCCTCCTCGGTTGGTGCCTCTGATGAAGTGGTCGAGAAAATGCGACTTTTCGGAGAAAAGGTAGGATTAGCTTTCCAGATTAAGGATGACTTATTTGATTTTGGATTGGATGATGTAGGAAAACCTGTTGGAAATGATATCAAAGAAAAGAAAATGACTTTGCCTTTGATTTTTGCATTAAACGAGACTAGTACATCACAAAAAAGAAACATTATCAAATTGGTCAAAAACCACAGCGATAATCCAGAGAAAGTAGCAGAAGTAATTCAATTTGTGAGAAGTAGTGGAGGCTTAGATTATGCTACAAATAAAATGTTGCAGTTTCAACAAGAAGCCTTTGCTATCTTGGATGAATTTCCGGATAATGAATATAAATTAGGCTTACAACAATTAGTAAAATTTACCACAGAACGTAATAAATAAAGATGAGTCACGAACTAATGTTTTTTGGAGGATTTATAATTTTTATTATCCTCATGCTCGCTATTGATTTAGGATTATTTAGCAAAAATGATAAACCCATCACCTTGAAAGCCGCTGCAATTATGTCCTTAATATGGGTTTTATTTGCACTGGGTTTTGGGGCAATTTTATATTTCTGGGGTAATGAATTGCACAATGTTCATGATCTCGCCCGTCTGAAAGAAGTCGTAGCCAAACATCTTCATGATGTGAAAATAACAGATGATGTAGTTGCGAGTATACAAGCCTATAACAAAAATTTGACGTTAGAATATCTTACAGGATATGTTGTCGAGTATGCCCTATCTGTAGATAATATCTTTGTAATGGTGCTCCTATTTTCCTCATTTGGTATTCCAGAAAAATATTACCATAAGGTATTAGTATGGGGTATTATAGGCGCTATTTTGATGCGTTGTATATTTATCTTTGTTGGAGCTGCATTGATAGCTAAGTTTGGATGGATTCTATACGTTTTCGGAGCTTTCCTAGTATACACAGGTATCATGATGTATATCAACCGCAACCAAGAAGAAGAAGTAGATCCTCAGAATCATGCTGTAGTTAAATTCGCATCTAAATATTTCAAAGTAACACATAAACTCGAAAGTGGTAAGTTTTTCGTAATAGAGAATGGGGTGAAATATGTTACTCCTCTATTTTTAGTGTTATTAGTGATTGAGTTTACAGATTTAATTTTTGCTGTGGATTCTATTCCAGCGATTTTCTCCGTTACCAAAGACCCTTATATTGTCTTCTTTTCGAATATTTTTGCTGTATTAGGTTTGCGTTCTATGTTCTTCCTATTAGTAAATATTATAGACAAATTTCACCTTTTAAAGGTCGGATTAGCTTTCTTATTAGTTTTTATTGGCGCAAAAATGTTATTGCATAGCTACCTAAAAGAATGGGGTTTTACGACGTCGCACTCGCTAATTATTATCGTTGCGATCTTAGCTATTAGCGTTATTGCTTCATTGGTATTTCCGAAAAAAGCAAATTACGAATCTTAATAGAAATATAAATATTATACAAAAAGGCTTATGTAATAAAAACATAAGCCTTTTCTTATGTCTTAAGGCCTATAGCAATTTCTTTGTTTCTACATATCTGATGGTACTAATTAGATAAGATATATAAAGGAAAAGAATAGCAGCTGCTGGATATGGTTCGAAACGCAGATAGCCTTAAATAAAATGTCCCTCTCGTATATCAAGAAGGACATTCATATTAATAGTATAATGAAGTCTAAACTCCAAAAATTATTTGAGTACTACACTAGATCTACCCATAATAGCATTATCAGCATAGAGAAGAACCGTATAAGCACCTTTTTTCAATTTCGTCTGATCATTCCATAAGAATGTATATTCTTCTCCATTATTGGTAAAATTTATATGCTCTTTAAAAGTATACTGAAGTTTATCTCCATGAACATAGAATACATCATTACTGGCTGCTATTAAATTTCCTTGTGGGTCTATGACTCTAGCAAACACTTCTTTTCTACCTTTTTTAGCCAGTGGATTATCCACTATAGTAAATTTTATCTGTAATTTATCTGCTTTTTTTGCTCTATTCTCTATTTCCAAAGTTCCATTTTTCTTTTGCTCCACTCCATTAATCACAATATTGGAAACTTTTAGCGAGGAAGCAATCAGAACTTTCTCACTCAATACAGAATTATCGTTCGCCAACTTCTGCACTTTGTTCGTAGTTTCTTTAACTGTACCTTGCAGTTCTACATTCTCTTTTTTCAGTATTTCGTTCTGAAGCTTGAGATCGTCTACCTCCGTTAACAATTTTGATACATTACTTTTAAGTGACTCGAGTTGAGAATTGGCTAACTGAATTTGGCTATCTGAAACGTTGTTTTCTTCTAATGCACGACGTAAATCAGCTATCAATTGACGTGCCTTCAGTTGTTGATCTATTACTTCTTGTGGCAAACCTTGAATATTTTGACGATCGATATTATCCAATTCCGCTTCTATACGATCTATTTCTATTTGAAGTTTTTCCTTTTGAAGTGTTAAAGTATATAGTTTCTCACCTGAAGATTTATATTTTACATAGAAGTACACATTCGTAGCTAACAATGCGATAATAGCCACAATAAAAAAATAAATCTTCGATTTATCTTTATTGCTTTTTATCTCATTGTCCGATTTTGTGCTCGGAATATTTGCTACTTTACCTTCCATAATCCTGCCCCCAAATTAAACATAACTAGTAACATTATTGTATTTATTTTGTTTTTCGTAGATGCGTAATGATAACAAAAACTATTCCAATTTATTAGCTTTTATTTCTTTTTTTAAGCTTTTAACTCACTAAACCAATTTAGTAGGACAAAAGCCTCATTTACATATTGTTATAAATTTTCTTTTTAATTAACCTTTTGATTTTACCTTCTAATTCTGCAGATAAATTTGAATCTAAAGAGTTCAAATTCTGTCCCTTTAACTTTTCAAATAAACTTGAGTCATGTAAATCGTTGATTTTTAATACTGTATTACCCAAGCGTATCTTCTGACTCCCCAGGCCATGGAGTGACAAAATTTCTTCTTCATAATCCACAATAACTCCCCTCTCCTGCTCACCTTTACCGCAGAATTCTAACTCTGCACCCAACACTTCGAAATATATTTTTAAGAGATCTCTAAAAGTAATCCTGTTTGAGAAATTATCAGCATCCGAATTCGAATCAAGAATGTCTTTCACTATTTCATCTATAAACATATTCTTACCACCGACAAACCAAACAATATCTAAGGAATTTACCATCAACCTCTTCTCATTATTTTTAAAAAAAGAATTTAAGTAATCTATTATTTCTTCTATAAATGATAATTCACAATGATGAATTTTATTATAACAAATCTCAATTTGATTTTCAATTGCGAATCGTTTTATACCATGTATAAACTCTGCAAAAAGCGCATTATTCTCTTTAGTATTTGGTACCGTAAATATTGAATTTACACTCTTAAGTGTATTTAAAACATAAAATTTTTTAGAAAATTTTAAATCATTATTAGGTATAATATTGTTTATGCAACCATTTTTAATATCAAGAATTTCTAAATCATTATTACTCGATTGCCTGGTGGAAATTACATCAACTTCAGAGTTTGCCGTATCACCAATAACGGAAACATAATAACCTATAGAAAGCAATTTTTTAGCTAATAGTATACCATCCTTAAGGTAAGGATCAACGAGAATGAAATGTTTGGTAGGTTGATTTTCTAGCATACTGCAATATTATTTATTTTAAATAACATTACATATTGTAATACTAAGGATTTAGCGAAAATATCGCCCAATCCTTAGTAAAATGAGATTATTTTTATAAAACTGCTAATGCAGCTTCATAATTTGGTTCATCAACTATTTCTGAAACTTGCTCATGGTAAATAACTTTACCTGTCTCATCCACCACTACAACCGCTCTACTTAATAATCCTTCCAAAGGACCATCGGTAAAACGAACTCCGTAAGAATCTGAAAATGAGTAGTTTTTATATTCAGATAATGTAATCACATTTTGTAACCCCTCACCAGCGCAAAATCTTCCTTGCGCAAAAGGCAAATCTTTGGAAATACAAAGCACTACCGAATTAGGTAATGACGAAGCAATTTCATTGAATGCACGCACAGACGCAGCACATGTACCTGTATCTATACTTGGAAAAATATTTAAGATAATTCTTTTACCTTCGAAATCTTTTATTGACTTTTGCGACAAATCTGCTGACGTTAATGAAAAGTCTGGAGCTCGTTCTCCTACCTGAGGTAAAGAACCATTTGTACTTACAGGTGTTCCCTTAAATGTAACTTGACTCATGATGTTATATATATTTTGATTGTTAAGTTAATCATTTCAATTAATCAAAAAAAGACAAATAATTATTTTATTTATAAAAAAAATACTATGTTAGCATACTAAATTCTAATTAAAAAAACCTCACGCAATATGAGAAAATTACTTTTTGCCCTTTTACTGGCAAGTCCAACACTAACGTTTGCTCAGGGTTCCCAAGTGAACACTCAGGGCATAAGAGCGCTAGGAATGTCTGGAGCTGGGTCTGCATTATTTGTTGATGAGACCAGTATCTTCTATAATCCTGGAGCACTCTCAAAAGCAGAAAATAATTCGATTTCGGTCGGTGCTTCTGCTGTCATGTTCAGATCAGCATTTAAAGAAGTAAATAGTGATGTCCAATACAACACTAAATTTCAAATAAGTCCGCCTTTTTCTTTATTCGCGTCTTTTGGCCCTAAGAATAGCTGGTGGAAAGCGGGTATTGGCGTATACACACCGTATGGTGGTGCTGTAGACTGGGGAACAGATTGGCCAGGCAGATTTGAATTAAATCATTTGGCATTGCGTGCTATCTATATTCAACCTACTATCAGTTTTAAATTGACTGAAAACTTCGGTATTGGCGGGGGCTTTGTATACAATGTAGGAACAGTTGACCTTTCGCGTTCACTACCCGTATTTGATCAAAATGGAAATGCAGGACGTGCTGAACTTACTGGAGTTGGAACAGGTATGGGATACAATGTTGGTGTGCACTATAACCTAGAAGATGATTTTGCGGTGTCATTAAGCTACCGATCCCACGTGAGAACAAAATTAGAAGATGGAGATGCTAAATTTACTGTACCAGCAGCTTTGGCTACGTCTTTTCCTGACACCAAATTCTCCGCTGAATTACCATTACCATCATCTTTCAATTTAGGAATAGCATTCCCAGTAGGAGAAAAAATGGACCTAGCTGCGGATGCTACATTAATAGGATACAGTATTTACAAAAAACTGGTTTTCGATTATGAAGATAATACTCCTGTGTTGAGCGACACGGAGCAAACTAAGAAATACGAAAATGCCTTTTCAGGAAAAGTAGGTCTTAATTACAATGCTTCAGAAAATTTAGATTTAAGAATTGGAGCAGGCTATGTCTATACACCTGTTCGCGCTCAATATGTATATGCGGAAACACCAGATAATAACCGTGTAATGGGCTCGGTAGGTTTCACGTACAATCTTTCTGACAAATTTGATCTTTCAGGAGCCTATACTTTCCAGCGTATTATTGAAAGAACCGTTACGAATGTAGAAACTGCATTAAGCGGAACATTTAAAACTAATATACACGCTCCAGGTATTTCTTTAACCTATAAATGGTAATAAACTATGAAAACGTTCAGAAAAAATATAAAACTATACTTCGGGCTTGCTTCCTTAGCTTTAATTGTATCATGTAAACCTGAAATCAGCAATGACTTTGAACCAACACAAAACGGGAATGTTGATTTTTCGAAATATATCTCGATAGGTAATTCATTGACAGCGGGATTTTCAGATGGGGGATTATATTTAGAAGTGCAAAAAACAGCCTTTCCAAATTTAATAGCAGAAAAATTTCGTTCACATGGTGGTGGAGAATTTAACACACCATTTTTCTCGGAAGCACAATCTAATGGCTCTGGCTATATTAGATTAAAAGAATTAGTTAACGGAAATCCCGTAACAGAATCTGTTACCGATAAATTGGCATATACTGGAGCTAATACCTTAGCGAAATACGAAGGTCCCGAAATCCATAACCTTGGTATACCAGGCATGAGAATCGATCATTCGGGAGTAGGACAAGTAAGTGCTGCAAACATGTATTTTAAACGTCTTATTGCAGATAACGAAGTGGGTACAAAGAATTACCAACAGTTTGTTGCGGGAAGAAATCACACCTTCTTTACTTTCTGGTTAGGAAACAATGATGTATTGGGTTATGCTTCGAATGGGGGCTATGAAGATCCTTTAGATCCAACTACCACATACACTTCGGAAGCGGTATTCAAAGCGGTTTATACGAACTTTATTAACCTTTTGACAGATAAAAACCAAAAAGGAGTGTTAGCGACAATTCCTGATGTTACTTCAGTTCCCTTCTTCACAACAGTTACAACAGCAAGAATAGAAGCTGGTGTAAAAGCATCAACAGGTGGAGCTTTTGAGAAAATTTACATTACCACAGCGAATGGTGTTCGTGCTGCTACAAGTGAAGATTTATTTACTTTGCGCTTCCCAACTGATACTTTAGGAAAAGCTGTTGTTTACGGAAATCCAATGACTGCGGGCTATGGCTTAATTCCTCAGAATCCTCTACATGACAAATTTGTGTTAGATAAAGATGAAATTGCTGACATTAAAGCTCGTGTTAATAATTTGAATGCATTTATTAAAAACCTTGCAAAAGACAAAAACTTAGCTGTTGCTGATGTTAATAGCTTATTGACTAAGTTGAAAACTGGAATAAACTATAACGGTGTAGGTGTTAGTTCAGCCTATGTTACAGGTAATGCCTTTTCACTAGATGGTATTCACTTGACTCCAATGGGAAATGCTATTATGGCAAATATGATAATAGAAGCTATAAATTCAAAATATGGCACTAAAGTAGGTAAAGTAGACGCTACGGGATTCCGAGGTGTAAAAATGCCTTAAGTCATAGCTTCGCTAAAAATAAGGGAAAAGGTCGCTTTTACAGCGACCTTTTCTTATTTTAGTAGTATTATAATTTACAAGATATGAAAGTAGCATTACAACGTATAAATAAAGCAGTACATTTCGAAGCTTCAAGTGAATTGTCTTCTGTAAAAGTAAATATTGATGGTTCTGAAGGTATCGGAGGAGAAGGTAAAGGTGTAAGACCAATGGAATTAGTATTGATGGCCTTAGGTTCTTGTAGTGTTTTTGACTTAACTACTATTCTTCAAAAACAACGTCAGGAAATTGAAGAAATTCAAGTAGAAGTGGAAGGAGATCGTAGAGAAGAGATTCCTAATATTTTCACTAAAATCCATATCAACTTCCTGATGAAAGGAAAAATTGATGAACTCAAAGCACAAAAAGCAGCAGAACTAGCTGTTAAAAAGTACTGTTCCGTACATGATATGTTAGCTGCCGGAGGAGTAGACATTACTTACAGCATTAAAATTAATTAACAACAAAGCTCTTCTATTCCGAAGAGCTTTGTTGCTTTTTCCAAATCTTCTCAGACCATCGTCCAACAACCCAAAAAGAAATAGCTAAAATTAAGAAGAAGATAGTTCGGTTTATATTATCCCAAAGATATTCCACGAAACGTGTATATAAATTGATCAAAAAGAATACAAAACCTATATCTCGAATAACAGTATCCTTCCTTTTCAATCCATATAGAGCTAACCCTAATGATAGCGCAATGGCTAGTAATCCCCAATATAAAATTTCGTATTGACGAATTTTTGTCCATGCTTCAAAATCACTGTAATTTCCAAAAATGGATAAACACCACAACGCTATCATCGTGTATAGTAATCCGATAATAATACTTGTAGATTTGAAAGGCTTCAGTGAAGCAAACTTAGGCTGCACAAAGATAGCCGCTGTCGTAAGTATAGCCCCAAAAATGGTAAAGCGTAAAGGATAATTCATTCCCCAAAATTTCCACCCCCAATCACTATGATAGGCTGTTTCAGTTGCAAACCATATTCCCAGAGCGACCAATGTAAAGATCCATATCAATTTGGAACTCAACTTGACAGATAAAACACCGTAAATTAATATCGATAAGAAGAAAAGTATACTGAAAAAATGATTTTCGCGATCCAAGACTTGTCCCAAAAAACCAATACAAGCCGCCGTAGAAAAGGATCCCGCGAGCATTAATGTTTCATTTGAAAAAGTTTTCTCAGGATAACGTTTCTTATTCCGAAAACCTAAGAAGTAAAAAGCGAAAGCTAATCCGGCAAAGAAAAAACAGAATATAACATTAGGCGTATCATAAAACTGCTGAATAAACTTTTCTAAAGCATTATCCGAAAACAAGGAAACCACCGAAAAAATTAAGGAGGCCAACGCAACCCAAAAGGCATAGCGCGCCAAAACTTTCCATTCGAAACTTCGCTCGTCTATAGTAGTTCTTAATTCCTGTACTTTCTGATCATCCAAACTTCCATTCGCTTTCCAAAAGTCTAGGGCTTGGTCCACTATTTCTTTTTCGTGACGACTTAAATCTAATTTTTTCAAGGCTAGCAATTTATACAAGCAACTTACAAAAATTATTCCATCATCATCTAAATATAATATTAGGTAATAACACCTACGCTACACGTATAAAGTCCGCGTAATAATCAGTAACTTTGCAAGTTCGTAAATTTTTAAGCTCAATATGTCAAAAACAAAAGCAGTCGATTTAGGTGATCAAAGTGAAGTAGAAGTATATGGTGCACGTGTACATAATTTAAAAAATATTGATGTTTCCTTTCCGCGAAATGAATTAGTGGTTATTACTGGGCTAAGTGGCTCAGGAAAGTCCTCTTTGGCTTTTGACACGATTTATGCCGAAGGTCAGCGCCGTTATATGGAAACATTTTCGGCCTACAGTAGACAGTTTCTGGGTGGATTGGAAAGACCTGATGTAGATAAAATCTCTGGACTAAGTCCTGTTATTTCTATTGAGCAAAAAACGACTAACAAAAACCCGCGTTCTACCGTAGGGACGATCACCGAGATTTACGACTTTTTACGACTGCTGTATGCGCGTGCGAGTGAAGCTTTTTCATACGCTACAGGTAAGAAAATGCAGCGTATGTCCGAAGAGCAGATTGTAGATCGGATCCTTACTGACTTTAAGGACGAAGGAATCAACATACTAGCTCCTGTGGTCAAAGGCCGTAAAGGACATTACCGCGAGCTTTTCGAACAGATACGCAAACAAGGTTATGCTAAAGTACGTGTAGACGGAGAAGTACTAGATTTAGTACCTAAAATGCAGGTCGACCGCTACAAAATTCACGATATAGAAATTGTCATCGATAGACTGAGAGCTACGGAAGATGATAAAAAACGTTTGTATACTTCGGTATTACAGGCAATGAAAGCTGCTAAAGGGATTATCAAAATTGCAAACCGCGAAAATACCAAAGAACAGTTTTTCAGTAAATATTTAATGGATGCGGAATCGGGTATTTCCTACGATGAACCGCAACCGAACACCTTTTCTTTCAACTCTCCTTATGGAGCCTGCCCTAAATGTGATGGATTAGGATATATTTTCGAGATTGATAAAAATATAGTTATTCCAGACAAAAAATTAAGTATTCAAAAAGGAGCAATTGTTCCTTTAGGCCCACTAAAAGAAAGCTGGAATAGCGCAATTATAAAAGCTGTAGCAAAGAAATTCGAAATTTCATTAACCAACCCGGTTGAAAAGCTGACAGACGAGCAAATTGATTTGATGCTTTTTGGCGCAGAAGAACCTGTAACATTAACGGTGTCTTACGGTTCGTATGGAGCTAGAGAATATAAAGTTTCTTTTTCGGGTATCTTCAAAATGTTGGAAGAACACAACGGCAAATATTCTGATGATGCACCTGCGTTGGAAGAATTCCGTACGCAAGTAGTTTGTCCAACTTGTCATGGTGATAAATTGCGCAAAGAATCCTTACACTTTAAAATTGCAGACAAAAATATTGCAGAATTAGCTGCAATGGATATTTCGGTATTAGCCAAATGGCTCGAAAATATCGAAGATAAAATGGACGAACGCCAAAAGACTATTGCTGTTGAAATCCTTAAAGAAATCAAAACACGCCTTGGGTTTCTGTTGGATGTAGGACTAAATTATCTAACATTGAACCGTTCTTCCAAAACTCTCTCAGGTGGTGAAGCGCAACGTATTCGATTAGCTACACAGATCGGTTCACAATTAGTAAACGTTCTTTATATCTTGGATGAACCAAGTATTGGTTTGCACCAGCGTGATAACGAAAGATTAATTAATTCTTTGAAAAATCTGCGTGATATAGGAAATTCTGTTTTAGTTGTGGAGCACGATAAAGACATGATTTTGCATGCTGATTATGTCATAGACATGGGACCTGCGGCTGGTATAAATGGAGGTACAGTTGTTGCCGAAGGCACACCTAAGCAAATTCTAAAAGCTGATTCTTTGACTGCGGAATATTTGAATGGTAAAAAGGAAGTTGCTATTCCTAAAGAACGTAGAAAAGGAAATGGTCATGTATTATCTCTAAAAGGAGCCAAAGGCAACAACCTTAAAAATGTTTCTGTTGACTTTCCTCTTGGAAAGTTAATCTTAGTAACAGGTGTTTCTGGATCCGGAAAATCCAGTTTGATTACAGGAACTTTGTACCCCATTCTGAATAAACACTTTTTCCGTGCCAAAGCAACACCAATGCCACACAAAAGCATTGAAGGATTAGAGCATATCGACAAAGTGATTGAGATTGACCAAAGTCCTATCGGAAGAACACCACGTTCGAATCCTTCGACTTACACAGGTGTTTTCTCGGATATTAGAACGCTATACGTTCAGCTTCCCGAAGCTAAAATTCGCGGATACAAACCTGGACAGTTCTCTTTCAATGTCAAAGGTGGACGTTGTGAAACTTGTCAAGGTGCAGGAATGAAGATCATTGAAATGAATTTCCTACCGGATGTTCAAGTACCTTGCGAATCATGTAATGGCAAACGCTATACCCGAGAAACGTTGGAAGTGCGCTATAAAGGAAAATCTATTTCAGATGTATTGGACATGAGTATCAATGAAGCGGTAGATTTCTTCGAACATATTCCATCGATTTACCGTAAGATTAAAACTTTGCAAGATGTTGGATTGGGCTATTTGACCTTAGGACAATCGTCCACTACCCTATCTGGTGGTGAAGCACAACGTGTCAAATTAGCAACAGAACTTTCGAAAAAAGATACTGGTAATACATTCTACATTCTTGATGAACCAACAACAGGATTACACTTTGAAGATGTAAACGTATTATTGGGCGTTATCAATCGTTTAGTCGAAAGAGGAAATACAGTATTAATAATTGAACACAACTTGGATGTAATTAAAACAGCCGATTGGATTATTGATATGGGACCAGAAGGTGGCCGTGAAGGTGGAAAATTACTTTTTGCAGGCACTCCAGAAGATTTAATCAAAGTCAAAAACTCCGAAACCGCTCGATTTTTAAAAGAAGAGATGAAATAAAGCAAAAGCTCCATTTGTGATTCAAATGGAGCTTTTTTTTTAAACCCTCGCAAACTTTGCATACAATTTCCAAAAGGACTGCTTATTTTCTTCGTTAAACACAGCTTCCTTCCAATCGTTCAATTTCAGTTTTATTTGCTTATCCGCAATTTCAAACTGTCCGAAGAACAAATCTTCATCTTGCATATAAAAACCGATTTTAGATTCCAATGTATGCAAAATATCGACTTCTACATGTTCGAAAAATAGCACCGCACCTTCTTCAAAAGGAAAATCGATTGGATTAGGAATTAAATCCGAATTTTCCACAGCAAGCATACTATGCTTATTATATACAGGAAAGTAAATATGCGGCAGTTCACTTATATCTACATTGGAAGATTTTTGTAAATATTCTCTATTTATAAAAGGAATATCCGTCAAGTTTTTAACATCCGCTCTGGTTGCTTCTGCTTCAAAATGGTCTTCGAAATTCAAAATTTCATTCACCGTAAGTTGCTGCTCCAACAATTCTGCCACAGGTATGCTAAAATATTTTGCAATCTGCAAAATAACCGAAATTTTAGGTTCGGCTCTAAATTCCTCATACGAAGAAATATTCCCTCTTGTTAAGTTAAATAAATCTGCAAAAGCCTGCTGACTTAGCCCTTTCACCTTTCTTAGCTTCTTAATATTATTTCCAATTTGACTCATTTTCAAAAAAAACGTAAAAATATTTTGCAAAAATATTTTGCATTTATTATCTTTATGCTAACAATATAAGCAAATATATAAATTAATTAGCCAATGAACTTCAAAACTGTTGAAAAATTTATTCTCGATTTGGATTATACCATAATCAGCAAGAATGGGAAAGAAGGTTTTTTTCTCATTGAAAACAATTTTGATGGCATTAAGAATCTGATTGTAGGGGTTACACCGCCGATTATCATTTTCGAACAACATCTATTTTCATTGCATACGGATAATCTGCACATCTTCAAATCTCTATTAATTAAGAATAGGGATATCATTCACGGTGCATTCGCGCTAACAGAAGATGGTAAGCGTGTAATTTTCAGATACACCCTGCAATTGCACAATCTGGATCAAAATGAATTTGATGCGGCTATTAATTCACTTTCGCTATTGCTGAGTGAGTATAACAAACAATTAATACAATTTTCAAAACAATAACATACCGTGATGAATATTTTCAAAAGACTTTTAAAAATAGGACAAGCTGAGATTCATGCTTTGGTTGACAAAATGGAAAACCCTATTCATTTAATTGAAAAAGGAATAGAAGAAATGAAGGAGCAGCTTTCGGAATTGACCGAAGCTTATATTTCAAACAGAGCACAGCTTATTAGAAGTGAAAATCTAGCTAAAAACAAATTGGCTGATGCTGGAACGTATGAAGAAAAGGCTTTGCTACTCTTGCAAAAAGCACAAAAGGAAGAGATAGAGGCTAAAAAAGCTGATCAGCTTGCACTGGAAGCACTTAGTATCAAGAAAAAATTGACAGAAGAGGCTGCAGAAATTTCAACAGAAAGTATAGTATATACAGATAAAATAAATTTGATCAATAATAAAATTGATGTATTAAAGTTCAATATCTCAAAATGGGAGAAAGAGCTAGCCACTTTGAAAGCTAAACAACGCATAAATCATGCTTCCGAATTCGCAAACAAGCAAATGGCAAACATTGACAACAACAGCACCATTGAACTTTTGGAAAAGATGAAATCCAAAATAGAACAACAGGAAGCGTACAATGATGCTTTTGAGGAACATACCCAGCAAAAAGCAGAACAAGAAATTGACTATTTGCTAAAGAGAGCTGACACACCTAAAGATGAATTGGAAGAATTAAAACGGAAACTCAATAATACATAACACAATGGAAAATTTATTATTCATAAATCTGGGAACTGCTGAAATTTTTATTCTAATCGTTATGGGATTTTTCACCTTGCTTCCTTTGATTTTCGCTATTGGCGCATTGTGGGATTTGCAAAAAAGAGATTTTACGTACAAAAGCACAGATAAAGTGTTGATTATACTTCTGATTCTTTTTGCACCCTTCATTGGAACATTAGTTTACATCTTATTAATACGAAATAATTATCCACCAAAAATCAGAATGACATGAAACGATTTGAATATAAAACATTAAAGATTGAGCCTAAGGGCTTTTGGGGTACAAAATTGGACGCTGATGAAATTGACAAAGTCCTCAATGAGTTAGGAAGACAAGGATGGGAACTGGTCAGCATGCAAGACCTTTCTGTGAGCGGCAGTTCATGGACATTCCATTATACTTTCAAAAGAGAAACCATTTAACAAATAAAAGCTATGACAGAAGTAATCAACATTTTATTCCATCCACTGCCAAATGCAATAATGACGCTTTTGACAGGCTTGTCGCTTGTATATTGGCTATTTACCATGCTATTGGGCGATGGTTTTGATTTTGGCGATGCAGATGTCGATGTAGATTTTGAGGGAGCTGACATTCAAGATGTTGAAAGTGATACAGATTTGAATGCAGAAGGGGAAGCAGAACCATCTTTTTTATCGAAAGCAATGGACTTTATCAATGTAGGTAAAGCACCTTTTATGGTGATTGTTACCTTATTCAAATTCATTGGCTGGATGATTACCATTGCTTCTTCCCTACTTTTTCAGTTAGGCAATTATGGTTGGAAATCGGTTTTTATCCTTATACCAATTTTTGTTTTGACATATTTCCTGATGCATTATGTGACGATTCCCGTTACCAAACTTTACCAAAAGGTAGGTTATACTGGCGAAGAAGCACATGAATTTTTAGGACGAATAGGCACCATGCGTTCGACGATAAAAGGAGAAAAATTAGGTTCAGCAGAAATTATTATCCAGAATGATGTGATCCGGTTGAATGTCAAAAGTGTGGATGGCAAGGAAATCCAGTATGGTGATGAAGTCCTTATTGTGAATGAAACGCAAGACAAGAAATACTATTACGTACAAAAGAATATTAACCTCAACAACTTTTAAAAAATATAAAACTTAAATAAAATATGACTACTAATCAATTATTATTAATCGACGGACTAACAGGCATAGTGCTTCTAGCAGTAGGTGTCATAGTCTTTATTATTGTAGCCTTTTTTGTAGTACTGAGTATGTTCTACAAAAAGATTCCTCAGGGAAAAGCTATAGTTCGTACGGGTGTAGGAGGCACTAAAGTTGCTTTCAACAAAGGTATGTACGTGGTTCCAGTATTCCACAAAATGGAAATTATGGATATTTCTGTTAAGAAAATCGAGATTAACAGAATGCAAGGAGATGGTTTAATTTGTAAGGACAATATCCGTGCAGATATCAAAGTAGCATTCTTCGTACGTGTCAACAAATCAGTAGATGATGTTATCAATGTAGCCCAAAATTTGGGTTGTGATCGTGCCAGTGAACCAGAAACGTTGAAGAATATTTTTGAATCGAAATTTTCCGAAGCGTTGAAAACAGTAGGTAAAAAATTCGATTTCATCGAATTGTACGAAGCGCGTCGTGAATTTCGTGATGAAATCCTAAATATCATCGGCACCGATTTGAACGGCTACATCTTGGATGACTGTGCGATTGACTATTTGGAGCAAACTGAATTAAAGTTCTTGAGCCCTGACAACATTTTAGATTCAGAAGGTATTAAAAAAATCACGGAATTGACGGCAAAACAAAATATGAATGCCAATCTTATTCGTCGTGAAGAAGAGAAGGTTATCAAAAAGCAAAATGTCGAAGCACGTGAAGCAATTTTGGAATTAGAACGACAATTGGCAGAAAAAGAAGAAAAGCAACGTCGTGAGATTGAAAACATCAAATCACGTGAAGAAGCTGAAATCGTTAAAGTACGTGAAGAAGAACGCTTAAAAGCAGAAACTGTTCGCATTTCTACAGAAGAAGCATTAGCAATTCAAGAAGAAAACAAGATGCGTCAGATCATCATCGCAGAGAAAAATAAACTCCGTACGGACGCTGTGGAAACAGAACGTGTGGAGAAAGACCGTGCTTTAGAAGCTACAGAGCGTGAGCGCATCGTAACATTGGCGCAAATCGACAAACAACGTTCGGTAGAAACGGAGCAAAAAACAATTCAGAATGTCATCAAAGAACGTGTACAATTAGAAAAAGGAGTTATCGAAGAGCAACAAGCTGTTAAAGATTTAGAAGTTTTTCGTGAAGTAGAGCGCAAGAAAAAAGCGGGTGTTATTGCGGCATCGCAAGAAGCCGAAGAGCGTTTAATCGCTACGGTGAAAGCGGCTGAAGCAGCGAAAATTGCAGCAGAACAGGAAGCCGAGAAAAAAGTAATCGATGCCGAAGCTGCTCGTAAAATAGCGGAGAAAAAAGCACAAGAGTTATTAATCGAAGCGGAAGCGAAGAAAGAAGCGTCTGCAAAAGAAGCAGAAGCTCGTAAAATCATTGCGGAAGCGAAAGCAAAAGAAGAAGCGGCAATCGGTTTATCTGAAGCTGAAGTGATGGTGGCAAAAGCAGAGGCAGAAGAAATACAAGGCACGAAAGAGGCTGCAGTTATTGAGAAAAAAGCAGAAGCCTTACGCAAAGAAGGTTTAGCTCAGGCAGAAGTTGTTCGTGAAAAAGCTTTAGCGGAAGCTAAAGGAATTGAAGAAAAAGCTTCGGCGATGAAACAACTGGATGGCGTAGGTAAAGAGCACGAAGAGTTCAAATTGCAATTGCAAAAAGAACGCGATGTGGAATTGGCACATATCAATATCCAAAAAGACATTGCTGGTGCACAGGCATCTGTGTTATCAGAAGCATTGAAATCAGCAAAAATTGACATTGTCGGCGGCGAAACATTGTTCTTCGAAAATATCGTTCGTCAAGTATCCAATGCCAAAGGTTTCGATAAATTGATTGATAATTCACAACACGCCACTGACATTAAAAATTCCTTGTTAGGTCCTCATGGAAAAGGTGATTTAGCGGAGAAAGTACGTTCCTTAGCGGATAAGTATGGTATTTCAACTAATGACATTAAGAACTTAACGGTTTCAGCTGCTTTAATCAAATTGCAACAAGCAGCTTCGGCAGAAGAAAACGAAGAAGATAAAGGCTTTATTAATTCATTATTCGGTATAGCCAAAAATTTAGGTATTTCGAATAAAAAGTTAATTTAAAAAAGAGAGCATTAGTAATCCTGACAAGTCAGGATTACTACACTATTATAAAAGCCTCAAAAACTCATATCCATGCAAGAAAACAAAGAGGTACCTATAAAACAAGATTCGCTAGATACAGGCTCGTACGAAATCATTCGCAAACGCCTATTGACACAACGCGATAATTTGTCCAAGCGTGTAGGAGCGCTCAATTCAGCGCGTAAAGAAGTTTTTAATTCTACAAGCTTTGTGTTGAAAGCCAATCAACGCATTACCACCGAAAACAACTGTGTGGCGCGTGGCATTATAGCACTTGACAACATTTGTATTTTCGGATATAACGTACATTTTGGTCTTCGTACCGAGATTAAATTGGAGGATGTTTTTAGTATATATAAGTTTGAAGACAACCACTTCATTCCACAATCGCTAGAACTAATCAACGATTCTAATTTCGTTACCGATTACCAAAATCTTTATAAATACTACCGAGATTCTATCTTTTCAAAATTCCGCAGAACAGAAAATTATCTTTACATGATTTTCCAAACGTCTAAAAATGCGGAAGACAGAAAAGCTTTCAAGTGGCTAATTAAAGGGGATAAACTTATTTATCAAGACGACAGAAGCATTAATGAAGTTAAATTGCCGCTGCAGCATGAGTTTTCGTGGACCAAAACCACTTTAGAAGATCGCCGTTTAGGGAAATTTCCGCATATATCCATTTTAGACAAAGTCTTTATTGAAGCTTTACACGGGGATATCACCTTCAAAATAGAAGATAACACAGATTCTGGCAAAGGAATTTATGCGGAAAAAGTAGCTAATACCGACCAACAATTGGATGATGCAGATTACTATTATGCTGATTTAGGGAATTTGATTGCCGTACGCATTAAGCCATATCAAGAAGAATTTAGGGCCTATATTTTCAATCAACGTACTAAAGAGGTTGTTAACCTCAAATCGTTGAATGAGTCGGCTATTTTGCTGCCTGACAATCAAGGTGTCATCTTTTCGAATGGATATTATCTTCAAAATGGAACTTACAAAGTTTTTGATAATACCTTCGAAAATGTAAGTTTCCTACGCAGAATAGCTTCGCCAAATGGCGAAGATTTCTTGTATATCTTTACGCAATCGGAAAGTAACACCTACATTCTGATGTCGTACAACATCATCCAGCAAACGGTAGAAACACCTATTATATGTAACGGTTTTACGGTATTTGATGATGGCTCGCTGATTTATTTCCGTACGGAAGCCGAGGCTACACGTCATCATCAGGTACAAATATGGCAAACGCCATATATGGTTGTGCTACAGGAAAATTTGGAGCGTAGAGACGACCCTTTATACAAAGTCGGCAACAAGCAGATTGTACAAGCGATGGCTGAAGTACAAGAAGTCGTGCAATTAGTCAATAAGGAAGATAGTTACGAAGGTTTGTATGAGGATATTCTTCGTAAAACGAATGGGATTTTAGATAGCTACTTTTGGATTCATGATGCCGCTTTAAAAAATTTAGGCGAGCCCCTAAGACAGATTGCGGAAGTGGCTAACACTGCGATTGATGAATTCGTGAAAGTACAAGCTTTGCGCAAACATGCGCTTGATGTAGTAGCAAAAACCCACCAAAAGTTAGATCAACTGGTCTTTAATATTAACAGTACCACTGTTGAAAAGCTGGATCAATTGGTTCATCAATTGGCGGATTCGCGCAAACTCCAGGGCGAAATCATAGACCTGAAAAATGTAAAATACACGGAAGATGCACAAATAGCGCTACTTTCGGAACAAATAGAAAAGATTTCTTCCGACCTGTCAGAAAAGACAGTTGCTTTCCTTTTGAAGGATGAAGCACTACTACCCTATGAGCAACGTGTCATTGAGCAAAAGAAAAATGTTGAGGAAATTACCAAAGCTTTTGATGCAAAAGAAGTTGAAACAAACAATACAGCCATTTCTTCCGAACTGGAATTGTTGATTGATATTCTAAACAGCTTAAAAATCGATGATGTCACACAGACGACCAAAATCATTGAGAAAATATCGTTGATATTTTCATCACTGAATGAAGTTCGTGCACAACTGACGCGCAAATTAAGCTCGCTAAGAAGCAAAGAAGCTATTGCAGAATTTTCGGCACAATTGACTTTGCTCGAGCAATCCGTTACAAACTATTTAGAACTTTCGACTTCTGCTGATAAGGTTGATGAATATTATACCAAAATCGTCGCTCAACTGGAAGAGTTGGATAGCAAGTTTTCTGAATTTGATGATTTTGCATTAAAAATTGCCGATAAACGTGATGAAATCATCAAAGCATTCAATGGGCGTCGCGAACAAATTGTTGAGCAACTCAACAAAAGAAGTTCTTCTTTAGAGCAAATCGGTCTTCGAGTACTGAAAAACATTGAAAATAAATCCAAAACTTTCAATTCGCGTGAAGAGATTTTGAGTTTCTATGCTTCGGATTTGATGATTGATAAGATTCGCGAACTTATAAGCGAATTGAAAACATTACAGGATGTTTCGAAAGCCGAAAATCTAGAAAACTTACTTAAAAAATCACAAGAAGATGCCTTGCGGATTCTACGAGACAAAACTGAACTTTATGTCGATGGCGATAACATTATAGCGCTTGGAAAGCATAAATTTACGGTTAACAAGCAACCGCTGAGTTTGACCTTATTACGACGCAATGAGGATTTATATTATCATCTGACAGGCACAAGCTTTTATCAAAAAGTCAAAAATCAAGATATTCTGACTTATCAGGATATTTGGGAGCAAGAGCTTGTGTCGGAGAATAAAGTGGTGTATAGAGCTGAATATTTAGCTTATAAAACATTTTTGGCTTCGCAAAACCAAGATTCTTTTGATTCGGAAAGCTTTATTACACAAATTGTTGAGCAAAATTATTCAGAGAATTACATAAAAGGTGTACACAACTTTGATGCGCTACAAATTTATCAAGCTATCAAAAGTATGGATGATAAGATGGAACTTTTGCGGTATGCACCGAAGGTACGTGCTGCAGCACATCTTTTTTGGTTTACTTTAGCCCCTGTGACTAGACAGAAACTAGAGGCTTTGATTCATTCTACATCGAATGTGTTGAAAGCATTCCCTAAAAGTAACCGCTATCAAAGCACGGTAGAAGAAATTTCAAGCATCTTCCAAACTTGGGATAATATTGTGGATAATGTGGGGATTGTCGCGAAAAATGTCGCTACATATATTTTTAAAGCGATTTCACAATATAGGCAAATGGTTTTAAGCGAAAGTGCGGACCATTTGAAACAAGATTTCCAACGTGCCCTAGAAAATAGAAAGACTTACAAATCCTTTCATGATGATTTGGAGAGTGAATTTTTCAGTGTAGCAGATAAATATTACCTGACCCTAAATTGGTTACACGCGTTTATAGATGAAGATCCTCAATATAAAACACACAGACAGTATGTAGAAGAAGCTGCAGTAGAATTATTGTTCCCTAAAGAAAGCTACCATCTTCATTTTGCACATGACACAGTTTCGTTAGAAGGTCTAAAAGGAAATCATGCTGTTTTAGAAGATGGAAAAATCACAATTCATTATCATGATTTTATTCAAAAATTACAGTCTTTCGTGGAGAATGATGTACTTAGATTTAATGGTTTTGCTGCACTAAAAGAGCAATTGGTAAAATCGTATGAGAAAGAATTGAAAATTCAGGAGTTTGAACCCAAGGTGCTCACATCTTTTGTTCGCAATAAGCTTATCAACGAGGTGTATTTTCCGCTAATTGGAAACAATTTAGCCAAACAATTGGGTGCTGCTGGGGACACCAAACGCACAGCTCGAATGGGCATGTTGCTTCTAATTTCTCCTCCAGGATATGGTAAGACGACATTGATGGAATATTTAGCTAAAACGATGGGTTTACATTTTGTAAAAGTTAATGGTCCAACGATAGGACATTCGATTACATCTATTGACCCTATCGAAGCAAAAACTTCCGGCGAACGCGAGGAATTAAAAAAAATCAATCTGGCTTTTGAGATGGCGGACAATGTGATGCTTTATCTTGATGATATTCAGCATTTAAATCCTGAATTTTTACAAAAATTCATTTCATTAGCTGATGGACAACGCAAGATTGATGGTATTTTTGAGGGAGAAAGCAAAACCTATGATTTACGTGGTAAACGTTTTTGCATTGTGATGGCAGGAAATCCTTATACAGAATCGGGTTCTAAGTTTCAAATTCCAGATATGTTGGCGAACCGTGCTGATGTGTATAATTTGGGTGATGTGATTGGCGATACAGAGCATTTGTTTAACCTCAGTCTTATTGAAAATGCCGCTATTGAAAATCCACATCTCGAAAAGATAGCGAGCAAATCATTTAAGGATTTCTATGCACTGATAAACTTTGTTCAACAAGAAACAGAACAATTACCTGACTTAGAAGGTAATTATTTGAAGCAGGATATTGACAATTTCGTAGCGGTACTGAAGTATGTATTGAAAATTCGGGATGTGGTAATCAAAGTCAACAAAAACTATATTCAATCCGCAGCGATGCAAGACTCCTATCGTACAGAACCTCCATTCAAAATGCAAGGTTCGTACCGTAACATGAGTAAATTGGTTACGCAAATCGTTCCGATGATGAATGATAAGGAAATTGATGATGTGGTGCGTGCGCATTACGAAAGTGAATCGCAAACTTTGACTGCTGACACGGAAAGCAATTTATTGAAATTAAAAGAATTAGCAGGCTTAATTACACCCGAAGAGCAAAAACGTTGGGAAGATATCAAAACTATTTTCCTTAAAAACAACAAACATGGCGGTCTTGGTAAAGACGATAAAGTCTTTGCACAACTTTTAGAATTTAACGAAAACTTAGAAGGAATTATTAAGGCAATAAAAGGAAATAAATAATTTGAGATTTTGATAATTTGAAGATTTGGAAATAACTTAATACAAAACTGATATGATGAAAAAAATTTTATTACTAGCCACATTTCTTTTGGCCGTATGCGCCATAAGTTTTGCGCAAGACAAACCCTTAACTGGTGTTTGGGAATTAAAGAAAACAAAAGATGGTCAAGGAAATATACATGATATGACCTTCGGAGCCTACAAACTCTTCTCAGATGACGGAAAGTTCTCCAATATGCGCGTGACCGAGCAAGGTGCTTTATTTACACATGACGGCCTTTTTAAAATAGATGATAAAGGTAACTATGCAGAAAGTGTATTTAATCATATTACAAGCACCTATCTTGATGAAATTCAATTGAAGTATAAGCTGTCTGAAGATGGAAATACGCTTACTATAGAAGGAGAATTAAAACTGGGTAATGATAGCCCCTATAATCTTTATGAAGAATGGAAGAAAGTAAAGGTTGGTGAGTTTTAGTTTTAATCATAACAAACGCCCAATTATGAAAATTGGGCGTTTTAAATTCTACCTTTGACTAACCTTCCTTTTATCCACAAGAATACGGTCTATCTTAGTACCTTCTTTGAAATCAGCAATACTCAATTCATTCTTATTTCTCGAGAGACTAATCTTTTCCCAATCGCCTTTATAATCTTCTATATCCAAAATAAATTGTATCGTTGGATAAGTGGCAATTTTGACTTGCATAGCATTTGGGTCTTCCTCTATCCAACCAATATCAAATTGTAATTTACCTAATTTACTTTCCAATTCTTTAAGCGTTGTTCCCACACATATCCCCTATTTGGTTTTAAATAAATCAGAATATATAAAGATATACTTAATCTTATCTTTCCAATACCACGCTTTACAATTATCGGACGATGTATAAAAGACATTTGAATTATCCTAATATTTAGTTTCGGATTCATCATCGTCAAATTGCGCACAGCCAATAGTCAACATTCCATCTTCAATAAATTCTCCTGCCTCATCCATTTTCAATCCCAAAACATAACCACCATCACAACAAGCGTCTACACATATACTATAGCCTTGTGTATAGATATAGGTATATTTTTCTGTTGCAATACTTTGCCAAGGCTCGCCTATATTGAAATAGCCGACAGCATTTTCAGTGATAAGGTATTTAGTTGTTTCAGTAATAACGGCAGATATACTGTCCTGAGATTCGTCTGTCTGAGCTTTTTGAGAAGAAGTTTTTCGTTGTTCGCAACTAATGAGTGCAAAGAATATAAAGGCATTTAGTAAGAATCTCATAATTAAGTATTAGTAGTATCTTAAATTTAAACAACTAATACTTAATTACACAGTTATTTGGAAATTATTTCATTTGTTGCAATACTTCTGCAACAACAAAATTAGAACCGCCGACAAAGATCAAATCACCAGGTAAATATGTGGACTTTGCCTCATTTAAAGCTTGGATAACGGAGCCACAAACTCTTCCTGATAAGCCATAACCTTTTGCTTTTTCTGCTAATTCTTCAGCTTCCATAGCACGTGGCATGTCAGGGTTAGAAAAATAATAAATAGCATCTTTCGGTAGATAAGGAAGCATATGATCCAAATCTTTATCCTTCATCGCACCGATAACGATATGAAGTTTATTGTAAGAAACTTCATTCAGGTTTTTGATAACTTCTTTAATACCGTCTTCGTTGTGTCCAGTATCGCAGATAATCAAAGGATCTGTACTTAATGTTTGCCAACGGCCTTGAAACCCCGTTAGCTTTTGTACGTTAGCAAGGGCATAAATTAATTGCTCATCCGAAATAGCAAACCCTTTTTGACGGATTTGGTCTACAACGGCCAATACCCCAGCAATATTTTTTACTTGATAAGAGCCTGTTAAATCCAAATCATACACTTTAGTTTCCCATTCTTTAGAGATTCCAATACGCTGCATTAAAGCATCCTTTTCTAATCGATTGGCTTTGATTTTTTGATCCGCAAAAATAATCGGAGCTTTTTCCAAGTTAGCTTTTGCGATGAATACCGGAGCTGTTATTTCGTGGGACTCAGAAATTACAACTGGAATATGCGGTTTTATAATACCTGCCTTCTCTCCTGCTATTTCTTCTAAGGTGTCGCCTAACAAATTCATATGATCCATACCGATATTGGTAATCAGACACACTTCTGGTGATATAACATTGGTACTGTCTAATCTTCCTCCTAAGCCTACTTCAATAATAGCAATATCTACTTGCTCCTTGGCGAAGTAATCAAAAGCCATTACTACCGTAGCTTCGAAGAAAGAAGGTTGTACATCTTCGATTAAATCTTGGTTGTTATAAACATAATCTACAACAAATTGCTCAGATATCTGCGCTCCATTAATACGGATACGCTCGCGAAAATCCACTAAATGTGGAGAAGTATATAAGCCAGTTTTGTAACCAGCATTGGCCAAAATCGCAGCAAGCATATGCGAAGAAGAACCTTTGCCATTTGTGCCAGCTACGTGGATGCTTTTAAATTTATGTTGTGGATTATCAAAAGCTTCACAGAGTGCCAATGTATTATCCAAATCCTTCTTGAATGCCGAAGCACCATCACGTGTAAACATAGGTAATCGACTATATAAATAATCGATTACCTCTGTATAAGTATGCATAAAACTTAAATTATCTAACTTTGAAATTAATGGTTACGTGTACCACACGTCTCTCTGGAGCATTTGGAACGGTATTGAATTTTGCTTTACGCAATTCTCTTTCCAACATGCTATAAACGGTAGGTGAGGAATAGGTTGTTCCTTTAACCCCTGGACGAACACTAATAATATTACCATTTCTGTCCACCGTCAATTCGCATACGACAACACCTGAGAATTGGCTTTTGTCGTCGATATTAGGCCTTACAGCCCAATGTCTACTTGTCAAGGATATTGGAGTATCACCAAAGCCCGATCCACCTTCTCCATAATTGGATGCTAAAGGATCACCTAAAGCCGAACCTTGGTTTCCAGGACCGCCTCCTTCTCCATCACCAGCACCTTGACCATTATTCTTTTTGCCTTTATAAAGGGCATTGGTATTGACTGTTGGGGTGCTATTTTTAACTTCTTTAGTCGTTTCAGGAGCTGGATTTTTTACAGCCTTTTCTGTTTTGGTTACAGCGGGAGCATCTTCCATATCCTGAGTAGCCACCGCTTTATCCGATGTTTGTTGCGAAGGTGTAGGAGTAGGTGTTTCGGTAGGCACGACACGATCAGGTCGGACATTATTTGCATTTTCATCCATTGAAGGCTCTTCAATGCTCATATAATCATCGCCCATACCCACATCTGAGGTACCATAATTTACCACAATCCCACCCATTCCATACTCTGGAATGCCAGGTTGTCCAAAGACTATAAAATAGCCAATAGCAAACAAAAGTGCCATCACAATAGACGAATAGCCTAGTGCCTTGGGTAAATTATTCTCTTCTTTTATATGATAATACATTTTCTTAAATTAAAAAAGTCAAAATTAAATAGTCAAAAACTTAGACTCAATGACTTTCAAATTGTCAAATGATCAATTTTCTAATCCTTCTTTGGCTCGGTAGCAAGCACCAATTTAATCTTCAAACGGTTTGCCACATCCATCACCGAAATAACATTTTGGATCGGAACAGTACTATCCGCATAAAGCATAATCGTTACTTCCTCGCCAGGGTTCATTTGCGCCTGTAATATTTGTTCCAACGCTTCGTAAGGAACTGTTTGCTTATCTACATGGTACGACAAATCCGCAGTAATAGAAACTGTAACTGTTTTCTTTGCTACAGATTGTTCTCCAGCACTAGATTTGGGTAATAACAACTTCACCACTTGAGGATTGGCCACCGCAGATGCCAACAGGAAGAATAACATCAGGAAAAACATGATATCATTCAACGCAGCTGTATGCACTTCTGCAGTAGGTTTGCCTCTTCTATTTCTTATATTCATGGTCTATCCAATTATAAGTCCTTGATTAAACCCCTGGTTCGTCTAATAAATCGATAAACTCAACCGCTTCTGTTTCCATCTTAAGGATCAAACGCTCCACCATCATATTCAAAATGTGATAACCAATGTATGCCAAGATACCAATAGTCAAACCTGAAGCTGAAGCAATCATTTTTACGTAAAGACCTCCAGATACCGAACCGATATCGATACCACCGGCAGCTTCCACATCACGGAAGATTTGGATTACTCCAAAGATCGTACCCACGAAACCAAGCATCGGCGCTATACCTGCGATGATACCTAATACGTTGATATTTTTTTCTAAACGAGAAACCTCTAATTTACCTGCATTTTCAATAGCACCTTCAATATCTTTGATAGGGCGTCCTACGCGTGTCAAACCTTTTTGCAACATACGCGCTAACGCCGAATTGCTAGAGCGACATACTGCAATAGCAGAATCCAATTTACCAGACAATACATTGCTTTTGATCTGAGCCATTAAGTTACCATCTGATTTGGAAGCATTGCGAATAGTAATGTAACGCTCAATAAAAATCACTAATCCGATGAAAAATAAAACAACAATTGGAATCATAATCCAACCACCCTTCATCAATAATTCGATTAGGTTTTGATCCTGTACTGGAGCAGCAATAGCAACGGATTGATTTACAACCGAATTTGCACTATCTAATAACGCTGTGTCTTGAATGAATGACATAATATCTAAAAATATTTATTTATTGGTTTCTATTTACTTAACTATAATACTGCTGGCCATGCATCAGCTTTTACATTTTTTTGTACATAACGCAATGCTGAATCACGCAACTCTTTTGTTGGGTATGTATCCCAAATTACTTTTTTACGATTTTTTTCCAAATTGGAAGGTAATGCACGTACATGCTTGAATCCCTTCTTTTGGTACTCAGCAGCTTCTGCTTCTGCTTGTTCATATTTAGGATGTGTTCCTACCACAATAGTATACTTATGCAAAGCAGGCTCATCAACAGTTGCAGTTGGAACCTGTTGAACCGTCGATGCCAACGAATCCGAAGAGTTTAAAGCAGAAGAATCCACAGCTGCCATTGCATTAGAATCCACACTATAACTTGTAGTATCTTCTACAAAATCTGTTGAATCCATGGCGCTTAAGAGCTGATCAACATTATCCAATTTTTTGGAAAGAATACTGTAATAATAAATTCCGCCCATGGCAATCAACGCCACTATAGCAATCAGCGCATAGACTACTGCGTTACTTCGCTTTGGAGTTTCCTCAAAATATTCTAACGGCTCTTCTCTATGCTGTTGGAAAGAGTTAACTGGAGCATTTTCTATAGGTGTCTGTTCTTCTGCTGAAGTTTGCGCATCAATTAATTCTGAAACCACGGTTTCTTCTACTGGAGACGAAGGTTCTGCTACAGGAATAGAAGGAACAATATTTGGTATTTCTTCCTGAACTTCCTCTTGGGTATTCTCCATTATCTTTTGATAAGGATCTTCAATTGGAACAAATTGAAAACCACTTAAATCCAATGGTTTGAAAATAAAAGAATGTCCATAAGAAACCAAATAGCCTAATTCGTCCAAAGTAGCTTGCCCATCCGTATGGATCGCATCAATTAGTTTGTCTACTTCCTGTTGAACAATTCTTTCTGCTTCTAGTTTCTCAACCTGATTACTTTGTTGAACATACAACGCAAAATCATAACCTTCTTGCGAATCATGTTCAAATTCGATATAACTCAATGGAGGTAAGACAACATTACGCTTTGCATCATAAGACGCTGCAGTGCGGATACGTCTAAACGTACCTAAGCCTAAGACAAACACTGACGAATGTCTTTTGAGCAAAGAATGAACTTGTCTTCCTAGAATCATCTAATTAAACTAAAAATATGTGTTGCAAAGTTATAATTCTATTTGTTAAAATGAAAAATTAACCCCACCTATCACATTGAAACCCAATCTTGGATAATATAAGTAGCGTTCATACTCCTTATTGAAAATATTATTCGCTTTAATAAATATACCCAAATTAGACATCGCTTTGTACTCAGCACCAGCACTTAAATCAAAAAATTCGGGTACTGACACTTTATGATAGTTATTTTTCACAGATGAAAATGATGATAAATCATAATCGTAAGTAGCTGCCCATGTCGAACCATGGAATAACGCTTCAGCATCAATATACAATTTTTCTGAGATATTAAAGCGTGCATTAGCTGCCAAACGTAATTTTGGTGTATGCCATGCTTCCTCTTGAGTCGCCATAGTATACCCATCAATGTTCAAACGACCGCCTAAATTAACCAATTGGGATAAGCGAACATTGATTTCACCTTCAATTCCAAAATATTTGGCTTTACTATCTTCATTACCATCATACACCAAATCAAAACGGAATGGTGCATCTTCGTTGTTCAAAAATAATGGTAATCCTTCAATTGATTTGTAGATAACTTTCGCTTTGTAGCCAAATGTCGCACCTGCGTTTCCTTTGATACCACCAAAAATATGCAATCTATCCACTTGATTTTGGAAATTTTGATTTGGACCCAAATAAGGATTCAATTGTGTAAACTGCTTATATGAAGCTTTTTGAACACCACCATTCAATCCACCAAACAAGTGAATATAGCCAGGTACTAAGGAGAAATCGACTTCCGCTGCTGGAAATATATTAAATCTACTTTCGTCCCCAAATTCCGACACAATATTTCCGCCCAAAGTCAATGTATAGTTATCACCCTTAAAACTGATATAAGGATTGATGGTCGCTACAGAATTTTTGAACTTATCTAAATTAGCACCTACACCACCGATAGTATTGTAATCTAAAGCCACATTAGCACCAATATTGAAGGTACGTACGCGCTTATTTAAATAACCCGAAATAGCGATTGAGTTTTCACTACCATCGAACTTATCTTTATACGTATAAGCATCTAATTTCGCTGAATACGAAACTGCTTCTTCATTATTGGGATCAAAATTACTTGTTAACTCGCCCGTGAAATATATATCATTAAAAGCTTGTGCTTCTTTTGCTGGATTAATTGAAATACCATTTATATCTGCTGGAATTCCATAGAAACGTGTCGCATAACGATTGTAACCTAAAGTTCCGTCTACGGTAAAACCATCCAAGATACGGCGACCAAAAATTCCAACCTCTTGTCTAGAGAATTTTTGCTCTTCTAAAGAACCTTTTTGATTCAGATGCTTCACAAAAGCACCAAATCGAAGATTTTCATACTCTTCATTTGCTACATATGCTTCACCCAAGATTGTTCCTAAATTCCCAATACCTAATTTCACATAATTCGATGTGATATCCTGAGCTTTTGTAAAAGGTAATTCTTGAACAGTTAATTCTTTCAGACCTGTATTGATATCCAACTTTTTATCGGGCACATTACCATAAGTAAGTTTTGGCATATATGCACGTTTGTTAGTCATATCCGGACTACGACGAATCTTAACTGCATCAGCAAGAATAGGTTTGTAATCACGGACTACATCAAATGAATCTATCGTTACTGGTCTTTCGGGATCAACTTGTGCGGAGACTTGTTGCCCTACCCCTAATAACAATGCTACAATAGCATAATTCTTAAATACTGTTTTATGCAATTTCATCTTATTTCCTATTTCTTGTTATTTCAATTTTTGTAAACGTTCCTTCGCTGTTTTAAGAATGTCATCGGTCTTATTTTCATAATTCTCGATTACACTTTCCAATGTTGCTTTCGCTTGGAACTTATCACCTTTTCCTACATACGCATCTGACATTAAAATAAAGCCCTTCGCTACCCAATAGTCGTAAGAAGAGAATGTATTTGAAATATCAAAAGCTGATTCAATAGCTTTGTCGTATTGTTTTGCTTTCAACTGTTGTTCAGCTACTAAATAACGTGCTTCAGCACCAGTTTCTGTTTTTGATTTCAATGCCGCTAAGTTTAATTCTTTAGTCGCATCAGCAGTCTTGTTTTGGCTAGTATATGCTTTTGCAGCATATAAATGTGCTAAAGCAATATCTTCTTCCGAAGCTTTTTCATAACCTTTTAAGATGTTAGCGTAGTTCAATGTTTCTACAGGATCACCAATATTATAGTAAGAGATCAATAAGTTTTTAATCGCAAAACCATAATTTTCTTTGTATTCCGAAGTCAACTCTAGTTTTTTCAACACTTGAACAGCTTCGTTATATGCTTTATTACGCAAGTGTAATTTAGAAACACTAATTAGCGTCTTTTCTGTATAAGCCGAAGTCCAGTCATTCATGATGATATTGAAATCATGCAAAGCCTCCTTATCTTGTTTCAACTGCGCATAACTTTCACCACGGATATAGCGTGCGAACTTCTCGTTTATTGGTTTAGGAAACTTATCAAAATAAGCATTTACTGCTTCTACAGCACCTTGCCAGTTACCACGTTCGAACAAATTACGTGCTACACCAAATGTGTGGGCATCTTGCTCCGCTTGAGAAAGATTACCAATATTCGTCCCTGTCGCATAACGAATATAACCAGAAGCATCACCTTTATCTAGGTAGATGTTTTCAATCGAACGAATCGCTTGTTTAGCTTCGTCTGTTGTAGCATATTGACTTACTACTCTTTCGAAAGTCTGGCGTGCAGCATCTGTATTATCTTGGTTATATTGCACCAAACCTATTGTCAACAAGGCACGTGGAACGTACGAACTGCGCGGATATTTTTCCACCATGGATTGCAAACCACTGATAGCTTGATCATAATTCCCCATTAAGAAATAAGTGTAAGGAATTTCGAACGCTACGTCATCTGCGTAATTTGATTTTGGATATTTTGCGATTACAGAATTCAACGTAGCAATCTTCGCGTCGTTGTTTCCTTGTAATCCTTGGATAATTCCGCGTTGGAATAAAGCGTAATCCTGACTTTGGGCATTTGAACTAATCAAACGGTCATAGTAAGACATAGCTTTACCGTAATTTTTCGTAGCAAAATAAGAATCTGCCAGACGCGCAATAGCGTCATTTTTTGTATTCAATTCAATACCGTCTTTGCCACCGCCTGATAAAAAGCGCTCAAAGTAATTCGCTGAAGTATTGTAATTGTCATTACGAAAAGCCGCATACGCTAATGCGTAATTTGCATAGTGATAAACATCTGTTTTACGTGCGGCAGGCAATTGCAGGAATTTATTAAAGTTCGCTACAGCTTCTTTGTATTTGCGAACTTCGTACATTGCTTCTGCTTTCCAATACACAGCTAAAGCGTAGATTTCTTCGTCATAACGGTTCGCTTCCGAACGCATGAACATGGAAATACCATTTTCAAAGGCGCGCTCGTTATAGAACTCCAAACCACGGTAATATGTCACTTTTTGATAAGCCGCTTTCGCTTCTTTAGAAGTCAATGGAAAAGATTCCAAGACATCTACTGCATTACGGTAATTTTTAGTACTTAGTAATACTTCTGCTAATAAAGTTTTAGCTTCTTCATTACGCCTATTGTTTTTGTAGGTATCCAAATATTCTTGGACCGCATCCAAAGCAACCTGGTGGAATTCCAATTCATAAGAAAGTTTCGCATAGTTGAACAAACCTTCTTCTTTCAATTGTGGATCAAAATCCAATTTTGAAGCTTTGAAGAACGCATTACGTGCACTTTGTTTATTTCCTGTCTTGATAAATGAATCACCCAATGTTATCATCGCACTTTGATAATATTCATCCGGATCAGTCATTTTTTCCAATTCGGTGATTGCTTTTTTATAGTCGCCTAATTTGTAAGCGATGTAACCGATTTGGTAACTATCTTGGTTATTTTGAGTTTTACCTTGATCTTGCGCCTGGAATTTATCGTAGTATTGTTTTGATTTTGCTAAATCACCTTTTATAAAATACGTCGCACCTATAATACGGAACATCTCTGTTTCGAACTCTTGCTTTGTATTTTGCAAAATTGGCAGCGCATAACTCAATACATCATCGTAGCGTTTGTCCAGGAAGTACAACGCTGTGATGTAATAAGGGTAGGTGGACTCAAAAGTTTTAGAACCATTCAAGCGCTCAAATTCATTCAAAGCTGTCTTGTACTCCGCATCCAAATAGCACAAGTAGGCATAGTAGTAAATAGAAGCTTCTTGATAAATACTATTTTCGTCTTTTAACTTTTCGAATAAGGGTTTCGCGGATTTATAGTCATTCGTCATAAACTGCGCATAACCCAGTTTAAAACGGTATTCTATATTTTCCGCTCCAGCTAGATTTTTACTTTCGATTTTAGTAAACCATTCTATCGCTTTAGGATAATCCTTCTTTGCATAGTACGAACGACCGATTTGAAAATAAGCCGCTTTGGAGTTTGCACTTGCTGGATAATCTTTAATGTATTTCAGAAAACGACCTTCAGCATCCGAATCCCCCAATTCCAGTGCACATACCGCCTGATAAAAACGTACACCTTCTTTGATTAAAGTTAATTCTTCGGTTTCATCCAATTGCAAAGTCGATTTCGTACGTAATTCCTCTACTTTATCAAATTGCTTTGCTGCTGAACTGAACTTACCACGTTCGTATAACTCCAATCCCGTTTTATATGCTCTGTTAATATCTTGCCAAGCTGTTTGTTGACCAAATACGGGAACAGACATTAAGCTCAATGCAACACCTAATCCGTAAATTTTCTTGTACATAATGGTGTATTTTCTTTATCTAAATTTCTAAAAAAATCATCCCAAAATAGCCACCCACGTAGTGTGATGTAGATACTATTCTTCAGTCTACTAAATTAGTAGTTAAGAATCAAGTTTTCCTCAAAAGTTGTTAACATCTGTTAGTAAACACCTTTTATAACGCTAATTTTACGATTAAGTCGGATTACATAAGAATATTTAACATTTTTTCACATTAGATAAGTTTATTTCAAGAGGTTGCATTTTATTAAAACTTTGAAGGATTTTGTGTGTTTCAATATAAAACCGTAATTTTTCATTGCTTTTTAAACAAGCAAATACACATACATACCTTACATGACGCAGACCAAACAAGAGCTAATAGTCTTATTTGAACAGTCTACTTATAAAGAAATTGATGGATTGGACTTCTTAATTGAACTCGTAAATATCTATCGCAAAAACAGACACTCTTTATTGGTAGAAATTAATGATTTGTTGGAATTATTGCAATCCACGCCCTCATACAAAACAATATTAATTACCAAAATAGATGCATTAAACTTCCAGACCAGAGACTTCGATCAAATTATTTCGGATGTCGGCATCATCAATTACAATGATTTTTTGTACGAAGTCAAAAGAAGGCTAATTGCTAAAATAATTCCTCACCAAGCTCCTGCTGAATCTCTAGAATTCGTACTGAACCAAATATTCTATTCTAGAACAGATTCAGATTGGATTATGCGCATACCAGACGAACAATTGATTCGTCTCTTTGAAATGGTTGAAGGAAAAAGTATTTACGAATTAGAACAAAACAATCATCCTATTTCGGAAATATTGTACGGGTTGGAAGTTTTGACACAGCGTGTTTCGGGACGGGCAATGGAAACCGAAGTCAGCAAGATGAATCCGGAATACCGGAATTTTGATAATCCATTTATTGGACTACTTCAAGAAATGGATGCTATTATCCAATATATTCGTACGCAAAATCATACTTATCTGGTTAGTTCGGACATTAATTACAAACAGTTGATAGTGCTATTAAGTCAGTGCGAAAAGTATATCGATGATGCTTTTGATAATTCCCATAAACTAGGGATTTCGATGAAAGTGAATCAATCTTTACTCCGATTGCGTCAGCAATTGGCTCGGATCCGCGAGACACTTCCTTATTTGGTATTAGACGAGCCTAATGAAGGCGTAGAACAGACGATTTCACTAATAAAGAAGCTTATATGTATAAATACAAACAAAACGAACGTGCGTAGGCTTATCAATGAAAGTACACAATCCATAGCCTACGAAATCACACAACATACCGCACAGACGGGTGAACATTATATAACAACTTCCAAGAAAGAATACACGAAAATGTTTTGGTCTGCCTGTGGTGGTGGATGTATTGTAGCTATACTATGTGTCATAAAAGTACTATTGGCTAAGGTGGACACCAGTATCTTTGGACATGCAGTTTTATATAGTCTAAACTACGCATTAGGCTTCACCGCAATTTATTTATTAGGCTGTACACTAGCTACCAAGCAGCCCGCTATGACTGCTTCGGCATTAGTCAGCGCTTTGGAACGCAAGACTGAAAGTAAAGAAGAACGAAACTACAAGTATTGGTCTTTCGCGCATTTCTTTTCCCAAGTTTTTCGTTCGCAATTTATAGCTTTTGTGGGTAATGTGTTTTTAGCCTTTCCAATAGCATGGCTACTAATAAAAGGAATTGATCTGCTTTTTCACTTCAATATAGCTTCTGCCAAATGGCGTACTCTTATCACAGATTTGGACCCTATTGATTCCCCTTCCATAGCGCACGCTGCTATTGCAGGTGTTTTCTTATTCTTATCTGGGATTATTGCGGGAAGTGTAGCCAATCGGGATAAGCATCATTCTCTCTATTATAGAATTGAGCAACACCCAATTCTCAAGAAAGTATTTGGAAAAGAAAAAACGAAACGATTTGCAGATTGGTACAAAAAGAAATGGGCTGGTGTTATTTCTAACGTATGGTTTGGGGTATTTATGGGCATGACAGGCTCTATTGGGATATTTTTAGGACTAAACATTGACATACGCCACATTACTTTTGCTAGTGGAAATCTAGCCTTAGGCATTTACGGAAGTGAATTACGCGCACCAACAGATATGATTATCTGGGGTGTAGTAGGAATAGGTGTAATTGGTTTTGTAAACTTTATAGTCAGTTTTACACTTAGCTTAATTCTGGCATTTCGTGCACGGAAAATGAAATTTTATGAATTGATATTAGTCGGGAAAGCCGTATGGGCATTGTTTCTTTTGAGTCCTATGCAATTCTTCTTTCCACCAAGAAAAGAAGTCTAATCGAGTAGGAAGATAGGGATTATTTCCCTATCTGTCCTCTCACACCACCCGGCATACGGATCCGTACCAAGGCGGTTTGTTAGAATAACGTCGTTTGATGTGTTGTTCTCCAGTAATAGT